>CDZY01031240.1_pt1 | contig 137207 bp, 116 predicted proteins | sample 557671 | NCBI WGS metagenome assembly CDZY01 (sample SAMEA3182091, study PRJEB8094) | gut metagenome | biome: human; feature: gut; material: Stool; isolation source: human stools | place: Canada | collected 2013-03-11
TTGTATCTTAGCCAAAATACTTTCTATTACAAGTGTTACTGTTATAAAGGCTCCTACAAGGGTATAGTAGTTTAAGCCATACATCAATGGCAAAAGAGAAATAACTACCGTAATAATGGAAAGGACAAACAATGCTTTGAGAACACCTTTCTTCTTCAATGAAAACAATGAAAGTAAGAAGATGGCAACAGTAAGTGTGGCTGTAATAAGTGGAGCAAAATTTGCATAGCCAAACGGTGTAAGGCTAAAGTATGAGAATGTTTCTTTTACTCTTTCTGTTGGAGATGTTGCAAAAATACAAACTGCTCCCAAGGGTAATAATTCTAACACTATTGTTAAAGCTGGCAAAACCGCTAAGCAGACTTTCTTCATGTTGTATATCTCCTTTACAAATTCTGATCTTCTGTTGCTTTCAATCTCTCCACAAGACTGAAGGTTAGTTATCCAATTCTTTATTTCTCATATCAACAATGAACTGTTCCAAATTGGTTCTATGATTGTATTTCACAGAAGCGGCTTTATCCTTTTCGATAATGATTTGATTCATATCTAGATCATTCAAAGCAGCAATAGCAATAGCGTAATGTATCACATCCGCCAGTTCATTACCCAGTTGAGCTTGCAAATCCTCACTACCAGATTTTTTCTTCCCGCTTTTTTATTTAGGACTTCGGCTACTTCACCGATTTCTTCTACGAGTTTCATAAATAAACTTTGGTCGATTCCACCATTACTGTAATGGTCAAGCAAATATGCTTCCAGTTCTTCAATAGTCACTTTCATAATATCAGTTCCTTCACAAATTCAAATAAACGCGTGCTTTTATAGCTCGCCTCTCAAACGTGCTTCTATATCAGATGCCGTGTATAACACATCCGTTACAATTACCCTTTCGTCACGGATTGTGTAAAACACTGAATAATTATCGACGAGCATTCTACGCAACTCCATTCTCTTTTCCGGCTCAGAATCCATAATCCTAAATCGTTCCGGGAAAGTGTCTAATGTAAGTATTTCATCAGCAATGCGATTATATTGCCCCATTGCATTATCCGGAGCAAGCAAATCTATAGCAATATAATTGTATATATCTTCCATATCCTGCAAAGCTTCTTTTGTAATCTCTACCTTATATTGCTTCATTAATGCCTCTCTCTAAATGCCACAAACGCACTAGCTGCATCCTCAACATTTCCTTTCTCTATATCGGCATATCCTTTTTCTAACTTTTGATGAATCTGTGTAGCAGACATCATATCTGCATTCACTGAATTAGCTGCTTTTGGTAATACAATAGAAAAGGGAATTCCTCCTACTAATGATATTTGTTTTAAATACATATCTATAGCAGTAGCCATTGGTATCCCTAATTGTGCCAATACACTTTCTGCATTTTCTTTTACATCTGGATTTACTCTTATATTTAATGTTGCTGTTTTTCCCATAGAATACACCTCCATCTTTCTTTTATTGTAACGTCTTTTGCGTTACAAGTCAATCTATGAAATATATTTTCGATGCGATAGCTTCACATTGTTTTGATTAACCATTGCATATCTGAGCGTTGTATCTATTTGCTCATGTCCCAGAATTTTCTGTACCTGTTCAATCGGCATACCTTTCTCAATTGCTCTGGTGGCCATAGTCCTTCTGAACTTATGTGGGTGTACCTTTTCTACACCTAACTTCTTCCCCATTTCTCGTAATCGTAACTCCACACCGCTTTCAGTAAGTCTACTGTGTGGTTTGTTTAACGACACAAATAACGCTATATTATTATCTGTCCTTGATTCAATATAATTCAACAAATGAATTTTGGTCTTAGCATCAAAATATGCTTTCCTCTCTTTGTCTCCTTTGCCATAAACCACGCATTCCCGCTCAGAGAAATCTATATCATCAATGTTCAGCCTTACCAATTCGCCTACTCTAATTCCTGTTGAAAGCAGAAAATCAATCATTGCCCTATCACGCAGATTATTACAATTATCTCTAAGAATTTCTATTTTCTCATCCGGAATGGTATCTTTTATAATAACGGCAGTCTTTACCTTATGAATTCTTTTCATTGGGCTTTTTATAATATAATCCTCTTCCTCTAGCCACGAAAAAAATGTGGAAAGACTTCTACGAATATTATCAATAGTTACCTTTCCACAATTATTTATCGTTTGATACTCTACAAGATATTTTCGTAGCATCTCGGTCGTTATCTTTATGACCGGAATATTTATTGTATCCAACATCTTTTCAATATTACACCTATAATAGCGTATTATTTTGTCAGAACACCCTTCTAAATGCTTTGCAGTTAAAAGCATATCTAGAAAGTCCATATTAGTTGTCTGCAAATAATCATATACAGTATTTTCAGATAACCGTTTTGCCAACACCTCTTGTAGTTTCTGCATCTGCGATGCATTTAATACTTCTGCCATGTCATTGATGATGTCATAAATTTCTCTACCCATAAGAGCACACTCCTTTTTGAAGGAGTATATCGTAGAAAAATCAGCACATCAACAGAGCGTATTACTGAAAATTTCTTTATAACGGCCTTTGCAGATACACCATATCCACCAACTGTACTCCATCCTCATATATTGGATGGTCGTAATTATCTGTAAAGAAATTTGGTATGATATGCGAACGGACAAACCCACACTTTTCATAAAATGGTATTGTCAATGGGCTATCACCTGTTCCTACTTGTAGAATAGCATATTGCTCTCTATATTTCTCTACAATAAAATCAATTAAGGATTTTGCATAACCTTTGCCTTGATAGTCTGGAACAGTTGCAATGTTCTTGATTTCAAGCACATCACTTCCTTCATCGGTAACGATGCACTCGCATTTAATCCCATTATCATCAAGCACATACATTTTGCCTTTATCAAGGTATCGGTCTATCATATTTTCCTGCTCATCTGCTAATAGGAGCAAATCAAGATATTGTTTTTTATTTTCTTTAACTTCAATAATCTTCATCAATCGCACCTACAAATTCAAAGTTTCTGTTCCTTACAAACTTGAATTTGTTATTCTCCTATGGAGGCACCGCTATCGTCTTTAAGGCCACAAATCGCAACTATACCATTATTTTTATAACTTACAACGAGAGTAGTGTCATTCCCAAGTTTCCAACATGCAGTGCTGTTTTCACTGGTATCAGGCTTCCCCCATACCTCTCTAAGCTGGTCAATATGGTACCCTGGCAAAAGGCTATTAACATCGGCTTCACTCATTTCTGCGATTGCCGTCAGAGTGGGAAGATTGTCGTTGCTTTTGCGATTGTAGTATCCATAAAACCATGCCGATACACATATTGCGAGAACCAAAATGATTACAGCCATAACAGATAGCTTCTTTTTCATACAATCACACTCCTTTGTCAAATGCCGATTTGGTAAACCATCTATACAATACTTATTTGTCTTAAATGTCGCATTAAACAGATTACGCAAAAAGGAAGTCATTTCTTCCCAATAACCGTAAACATACGCTTCCTGCATCGGCGTATCGTATTCATCCAGTAAGATAATTACTTTTTTCCATATGCATGCTCCAAATATCTGCACAAATAATTAAGACTGTCACACGCGGTAACATCATCCATTTCCGCCATCTCTGTCAGAATGTGCCGGTATGCCATTTTTTCGGATTCCATAAGTTTTTCATTTTCGAGCAGATATTCAAAATCCTGATACAGACTTACAATCCGGGATTTGACCTGTTTTTTTGCATCAGATACATTATCCGCTTTTACCGATGCAAAACTGAGATATAAAACAGGATATGTGCCCTGAATCTGCCGGTACCCGGAATCTTTCCAGATATCAAGTCCTTCAAACAAATCTCCCCTGTCTGCATATTTATTGGAAAAAAGCAGTTGAGCATACTCATATTAAGGGTTTTGCCAAAACGTCTTGGACGTGTGATCAGCGTAACATCATCCCTGTAGTTCCACCACTGCCGTATAAAATCTGTCTTATCAATGTAAAAGCACTGACTTTCTCTTAATGCTGCAAAATCCTGTTTGCCAATTCCAACCTGTTTTTGCATAGTTCTACCCACTTTCCACTGTTTTGTGCTTTTCATTATTTTTATTTATCATAGCAGATAACGTTTTAAAATGCCACCTTCTCCAGATGTTTTCATTTCTAAATGCGTCTGTAAGTATGGAGGACAAAACTTAACAGATCCCAAAGCAATTCTAAAAAAATATAAAAAATTTTCCTTTACAGTTATTCAATTTTAATACTATAATACAAGGGATTATAAAATAGTAAAGAGGCCTGCCATCATGCAGAACATAAAAACGATTGCCGGAACTTTCACGATAGGCACTTATGAAATTCCAAAACAATATGTATGTGCAAAAACACCCACAATTACACAAAAAAATGATATCTGTGAGATCGTAACCTACGATCAGCAGATTACCGTAAATGGACATAACTATGCTCCGGTACTGCATCAAAACTGTATGCAGCCGGAGCAGATTACATTATATCCACTTGTAATCCGGCAGGAACACGCGACACTGACCGTGTCCGACCGTTATCATACCGGACATTGGAAATCCGGGGATGACACACAGATTTCCGACTGGCGTCCAAAGCTTATGCACCGGGGATGTGTGCCATGTACCAATTGCGGAAGGTGTTAGCACTTTTTATATTTTATTCCAGCCAAAGTGTAACCGCAGATTTATTTTCACTTGGTCTGTAATATATTTTACGGTCTTTTATGCTAACTCTATGACATATTATTTAAAAAACCTGAAGTGCCAGCTTCAGGTTTTTATTTTACAACAATTTCTTATTTTTTTGCCTTCTTTGATTTTGTTTCCTATCATTAACAGAAAACCGGTTACCATCCACAGGTTTCCCTGTAAACAGTAACCGGTAAAAAAATTTCTCACCTATTTTTTTCGGTTTTATTTCCACACTTCTTCCGCGATTTCCTTCACAAGTGCAAGTTTTGCCCACTGCTGCTCTTCGGTCAGCTTGTTTCCGATCTCACAGGATGCAAATCCACACTGCGGACTCAGGCACAAACGATCCAGCGGAATATACTTTGCTGCTTCACGAATTCTTGTGATCACCTTATCCTTATCTTCCAGTTCCGGCTTTTTGGTTGTGATCAGACCAAGTACAACTTTCTTGTCCGGAGACACCTTTGCAAGCGGTGCAAAACCACCGGATCTTTCATCGTCATACTCCAAAAGCAGTGCATCCACATGCTCCTGCGCAAACACGTAATCTGCCACGGAGTCGTATGGACCGCTGGTAAAGAATGTAGAGTGATAATTTCCACGGCAGATGTGGGAAGTGATCACCATATCCTCCGGTCTGTTTTCGAGTGCAAGGTTATTCACCTTTAAGAGCCGGACCTTTACCTCTTCAATATCAACACCAAGTGACTGGTATCTCTGCTTTGCAGCATCTCCGACAATTGCGCCCCAGGTACAGTCATCCAGCTGCAGATTGCGACATCCGGCTGCATAAAACTGCTTGATTACATCCTGATATGCCTTTCCGATATCCTCGATCAGTTCCTCATCAGTTGCATAAAATTTTCTTGTCTGCTCGATGTTCTGCGGAACGATCATCTGCTGATACATCTGTGCCGGTGCCGGAATTGTATATTTTGCAACGGTCTGCCCATCTTCAAACTGTTTTAAAAACTTAAAGTATTCCACAAACGGATGTGCTTTTGCTTTTACCTTTCCTACGAGATAAGTTGCTTCAAGATCTGCCATCTCTCCGTTAAACTGTACACCGCCGCCATCTTTCTCGTGGGCAACACCTTCAAATCCCCACATAAAATCCAGGTGCCAGAATTTTCTGCGGAATTCTCCATCGGTGATCGCATGGAAGCCTGCTGCTTTCTGCTTTGCAACGATTTCTGTCACGCACTCATCCGTGACGCGGTCAAGTTCTTCCTTTGTGATGGTTCCTTCCTCAAAAGCTTTCTTTGCAGCTTTTAATTTTTCCGGTCTTAAAAAACTTCCTACAAAATCATAACGAAATGGTGTCTTTAATGTGCTCATTTATCCGATAACCTCCTGTTTCTTTTCTGGTTTTTGTCTGTTTGTTTTGCTGAGGTTATCCTACCATCTCAGAGTTTATTTGTATAATACCTTTCTTTGGCGGTTTGTCATAGTTTAAAGCTATACCTGTGTTTATTGTGTCAGGCACCAATTATACACTAAGCGTGGACTCGGTGCATACTACGAACCACAGTCGGATGATGAAATACCGGAATATTCAATAGCAATGCTTTCAGAACTGTTTGATTTGCTGCAGAAATTCCCTTATCAAACAGCGGAAGTCGACGGCGTGAAGGTAAGATACTAGTATGGCGCTGTAATGATAAACCTACAAACCCCCAGACTTATTTTAAGAGATTATACAGAGAAGGATTTTGAGGCATACAGCAGATTGAAAATGGATGCCGAGACCATGTACTATCTGCAGGACATACAGTTGCATCCCGTTGAGGAAGCCAGACGGGATTTCGCGGAAGTCCTGTCTGACATGAAATCCCCGGAGCGGAAATTCTATTTCTGTCACATGGAGCTGAAAGACACGCACGAACAGGTTGGCAGCATCGGGTATACGGTTGAAGCCGACACTCCGGTAGGAAAGCTTGTCCATCTGGGCTATTTTACATATCCGAGGCATTGGGGGAATGGCTACACCTCGGAGGCATTGAAGAAGGTTCTGGAATATGCCTTCACACAAGACAATGTGTACAGAGTTACAACCGGGTGTCTGGCAGAGAATAAGGGCTCCGAGAGGGTTATGCAGAAAAACGGGTTAATAAAAGAAGCCGAGCATATTGATTATGAATGGCACGATGGTAAAATGAAAACCCGCTTAGAATATCAATTATTAAAACATGAATGGGAGCAATTACAAAAAACACTTTAATTTCCCCTTGCAAACCACACGTATTATGTTATAATACATTTAACAATTAAGTTAAATGTTAAGCGTAGGAGGGATAAGTTTGGGAATGCAGGATACGCTTCGCGCGCTTGCCGATCCAACAAGACGCGAAATCCTTAATCTGCTCAAGAAATCACGGCTGTCTGCGGGCGAGATCGGCGACCATTTTTCGATTTCCGGTGCGGCGGTTTCCCGGCACCTGTCCGTTTTGAAGGAGGCAGACCTGATCCGCGACGAGCGGGAAGGAAAATTCATCTATTATGAGCTCAACACCACCGTGCTTGAGGAGATCATGCTATGGATCACTGAATTAAAAGGAGGAAATGACCATGATCAGACAACATAAAAAAATGATATTACTCACATCGATTGCGACGCTGCTCCCGATCCTTATCGGATTGCTTTTGTGGAAGCAGCTTCCGGATTCCGTTGCAACCCATTGGAGCACAGGCAACGAACCGGACGGCTACTCATCCAAGGCTTTTGCAGTGTTCGGGCTTCCGGTGATCATGCTGATCCTGCATCTGGTATGCGTGATCGCAACGAACATTGATCCCAAGGCAAATAGCATCAACAAAAAAATATTCTTTATTGTCCTGTGGATCTGCCCGGTATTTTCCATCATTGTATGCAGCACGGTTTATGGGTATAATTTAGGGTATCAGTTTGATATTGGTTTTCTTTGTGGGCTGCTCATCGGAGTTTTATACTTGATATTAGGCAACTTCCTGCCGACGGTAAAGCCGAATTACACCATTGGCTTCCGCATTTCGTGGGCGCTGAATGATGCCGATAACTGGTATCACACGCACCGGTTCGGTGGAAAATGCATGGTGATCGGAGGGCTCCTTCTGATCGTCACCACGCCGTTCCAGAATATCTGGGTGCTTATGGCGCTCGCCATCCTCCCGTGCATTTTGCCGGTGATCTACTCCTACATGTACTACCGCAAGGGGCAGTCACGGTAATACTTTTTATTGTGTCAGACACCAATGGTTCAAATACATTTTAGGAGAATTGCTCGTTTATCACAAGATATTAGTAAATTTATAAGTTGCTATTAAATTTCATAGTATGAAAAGCCACGACCTGTACTCTGATTTGAGTACAAGCCGTGGCTCCTGTTCTTGCTGTCTTTTTTCATAACCAGCCGATTTTCCCTCAGACATCTTTGCCTGAATATCAATGAGAAGGTGAAAGTCTCTTTATGAATTTTCTGATTTTTCTAATGGAAAATACAGGCAGATCCGATAAGACTCCTCCCCACATTCTTCTTCGCATCTGCCCTGCATTTGCTCCATCATGATTTCAATATTATGAACCCCAATTCCCGTTCCTCTATGATCCTGTTCTTTATTTGCCGCTGCATTCATAATGGAAAAGAAAAACTCATCCTGACAAATTCCCATATCCAACAGGTTTTCTTTTGTCTTGTCTGCATACTTCAAAAGATTGGATAACAAATTATTCATAATGCGTCCGATATAATCATAACAAACACTTATCTTTACTTCCTCCCACTGTTTCCATCCCAGTGTAACCGTATAGCCATTTGTCTGCAATACATTGCACAATTCCGAACAGTAATCCTCCATTACAAAAGCTATGGATTCCGACTTTTCCATCTGTGGCTGCTGCCCTGAATTGATAAGAAAAAACTCAAATAGCTGATCTGAAAGATTTTTAATCTGAATCGCTTTTCCCACTGTTTTCTTTACATAAAGTTTCACCTTATCGTGTTCGGGTTCTCTTTTTATAATTTCAAGATATGCCATTAATGCAGTCAATGGCGTCCGCAAATCATGTGCCATCCCCAGAACCAGTTTATTCTGTGCCTTTTTCATATTTCGTTCTTTTTCTTCCTTCTCCAAAAGAACTGTTTTCATATGCTCCAGACCGCGTGCCAGATCTGTCAGCTCATCCTCTCCTTTTATAGTAAAATCCACCGACCATAATCCATCTTCCAGTTTCGCTACTTCCCCACTCAATTGCCTGATGTACCGTACATATCCGCTTACACCAAACGCAAACACTCCAATCCAGACCAGCACACCACAAAGTGCCGCAGCCACATCTACCAGGATATAATACTTTCGCTCACGATTCACATATATAAATACATCTGCATTCCCATCTGTAAACGATACTTCTTGAAAATATTGCCATGTATAGTGTAATTGCTCTGATTTTGTACGATCCAAGGCAACTGGAAGTGCGTAATAATTATCGTAAAGCAGCATGCGCTTTCTTGAAATCGTAAAATACCCAATATGGTTTTCTTTTGCCCACTCCCGGATACGCTCCGTGTCGGAAGCCGCCAGATGATGTCTGGATACATATTCCTGAAACATTGCTATGGTTTCCTTAGAAACATTTCTTCGATACATAGAACTTTCAAAATACCGGTTTAATGCTCCATTTCCCATAAAAAATATAAGCAAAAACAACAGCAGTGCAAGAAATAATCCCAACAGCAGAATTCCGATCATTTTTTCCATCAGATGTTTTCTTTTTCGTTTATTCAATGCGGTATCCTTTCCCCCACACCGTTTGTATAATTTGCGGTTTCTGCGGATTCTTTTCAATTTTCAGTCTCAATTTCCGAATATGAACCATAACGGTATTTGCAGAATTATTGAAAAACGGCTCCTGCCAGACGCTCTCATATATGTTTTGTACGGAAAAAATTTTTCCCCTGTATTTCAGCATTAATGATAAAATTTCATATTCTGTTTCCGTCAGGTAAATCTCCTCATCCCCTGAAAATACTTTATTTCCTGTAGTATTGATCTTCAGATCTCCTTTTTTTATCCACACATTTTGTCCATTTTCTTTCATGTTTCCACAAGTATAAACCTGTTTTCGACGCAACAATGCCTTTATCCTTGCCAGCAATTCTGCATAAGAAAATGGTTTCACCAGATAATCATCTGCCCCGGCTGTAAATCCGATAATTTTATCATTCTCACTGCTTTTTGCGGTCAAAAATAAAATCGGCACATAGGAAATCTTGCGTATTTGTTCACAGGTTTTGATGCCAGAAATCCCAGGCATCATAATGTCCAAAATAACAAGATCCGTATCCTCTGAAATTTGGTGCAGCCCATCCATTCCATTATCCGCTTCAATTACATGAAAACCCTCGTTTTCCAGCAATATCTTTACACTTTCCCGGATATCTTCATCATCTTCAATAATCAAAATTGTTATTTCATCCATATTTTCTCCCATTTATCAAGCATTATTTAATTTATATAGTATTGTACCATATTTTTATAACATAATATCACTCTGTAAAAATGTTAAGATTTGTTAAGAAATATTAAGACTTATTTTAAAACATATATGCTATGATTAAGCTATCCGTTTAGGAAAACAAAAGAAAAGAGACCGTATAATGAAACAGAAAAAAAAGAAACGCAAAAGAAAAATTTTTCTACCATTATTTTTAATATTTTTCATCATCATCGGATTTTATTCCCATCAATCCTACGAAACAGCCATGCACGAACAACTCCCGGATTCTCTTATCGAGTTTGAGCAAAAATATCCGGAAGCAACCGATTTTGTAGAAAATTATCACAAATACAAAAACAAATCCTTTGACCTTGATGTGTCACACGAAGTAAGAAAAGACAACATTCCTCTATTCATCCAGTGGGATAAGCGATGGGGATACAAAACATATGGCAGCAATTTCCTTGGTGTCAATGGTTGTGGTCCAACTTCACTTTCTATGGTTATCTGCGGATTAACTGGAAAAGCAACGTGGAATCCTTATAAAGTGGCACAATTTTCGCAAAAACAGGGTTATTATATCAGTGGACAGGGCACTTCGTGGGATCTGATGACTGCAGGTGCAAAAAAGCTGGGCCTTACATCCACAGAGGGAACCATAAATAACGATTATATCCGGCAAAATCTTACCTCATCCACCCCGATGATCTGCTCCATGCTGCCCGGAGATTTTACTTATAGTGGACATTTCATTGTTCTCACCGGCATCGATTCCGAAGGACGCGTTGTCGTCAATGATCCCAACAGCCCCAAAAACAGCGAAAAACACTGGGATATGGATCGACTTTTGCCACAAATCCGGCATATCTGGAAATTTGAGGTGGAAAAAGCTGCATAATTCTTTGTTCTATGCCTGTCTCGCCCGTTGTTTATTGTGTCAGGCACCAATTGTTTTCTGATTTTTGCTTCATAGAAAATATTTCCGAATTCAGGTACATCACTACCTCATTTTCCGGCATCAAGCAACTTCAAAATGCTCTGTGCCCGTTTCTTAAATACTTCGTTTTCCGATCCCTGGGCTATACCCGCAATGCGCACCATCTCATCCTCATACGGCATACAAAATTTAACCGCATCTGTTAAAAGCCGGTCAGACTCTAATGTGCTGTCTAATGCATGATCAAAGTCATACAACGGTGCCATGCACACATACTCTCCGGTATCCGTATTTCTAATCCAGCCAAAATTACCTGCATGCCGGTCTCCATTTCCGATTATCGCATCTATAATAAGCATTTGCGCTCCGGCTTTTCCAAACAGATCTATAATCGTCTGCTCATCAAAATCATCCGGATCAATTCTTCCCGACTGATCTGCCTGCTCAAGCATCACCTTTGGGGAAGTTATATTAGAAATTGCGATTCCTCCGTCTGTCTCATCTGCTCTTTCTACAGAAATTCCGCATTCCCTGCAAAGCTTAATACATTGCAGTTCCACGGAAATATCGCCATATTTGTAGAGCTTTCCGTCCTGTTTCCATTCCTTTGACAGTGCACCACCCACGTAGAGTGTCGGTGCCGCCTGTCCTGTAAATTCTTCGTTTCCGTCCCAGAAAGGTTTGTAATACGGACTGATCTCCTCAAAATATATCGGATCATCTTCGGCTTTTATCCAGTAACAGTCGCTGAAACTCAACGCTCTGGTCTCACGGTTAATGCGCATACGTGCTCCCTGTCCGAATGTGATGCCCTTTAATTTCCGTGCTATCGTGTTGGTACCTGAGGAATAGCGGTATTTCATCCATTTTGTGAAGGTGTGATTGTCTGCACCTTTTTGCTGCATCAGCCCCGGAAGAAGATTATAATTTAATGTTTTTTCTTTCTCTATGTCGTAAACAGGTGTGTTTTTACACATTAGCATCATGGGATCACCCCTTTTATATAAATTCGATCGGTAATGCTACAAGATTTTCTCTTAAATATGTCTTTTTATCAATCAGACATAAAATAACTCCGAGACCTCTTTTTTTATCACTTACCTTATCCAATACCTGATTGGTTGCTCCCATACTTGCCTTGGGATTGCCGGACATTTTAATCTCGACCGGATATAAGACTCCATCCTCCTCTATCACAAGATCAATTTCGTTTTCACCGGAAGCATTTCTGTCTTTCCCTCTGTAATAAAAAATGTTAAATCTGTAATCTTTGCCCTCGTTGGAATAGGATTTTAGAATTTCAGACACTACAAATGTCTCAAACATATTCCCTGCAACCGCTGAACATTTCAATGTATCGGCAGTAAGCCATCTGGTAAGATAACATGCCAGTCCGGTATCTCGGAAATAAAGTTTTGGTGTCTTTATTGCCCTTTTAAGTGCGCTCGCACTATACGGCTGGAGCAGATATACAATTCCGGTTCTTTCCAAAATAGATATCCAGTTCTTAATTGTCGGCTCACTTACCCCGACGTCTCCTGCTATGTTGGAATAATTGAGAAGTTCACCTGTTCTTGCAGCAACTGCCGTCAGAAATTTGGTAAATGTAATACCATCTGCCGCCACCAGTTCGTTGATATCCCTCTCCAGATAAGTTGCAACGTAAGAAGAATAATATTCTTGCCAGTCCCTGTCTATATCATAAAGCTCGGGATAAGATCCTTTGTGGATAATTTCCCATATATTGTCATATTTTACAATCTCTTTTTCACGTTCTTTGATATATGCATCGGTTGAGATAAAATGCCGGTTAAATTTTACACCATAAATCTCCCGCATGGATAATCCGGTAAGCTCTGAGATTGACACTCTTCCTGCCAACGATTCACTCATGCCTTTCATAAGTTCAAGTTTCTGAGAACCGGAAAGAATAAACATCCCTCGCTCATCCGATTCATCGACAATCTGCTTGATATCTTCCAGAATACTGCTTTCTTTTTGAACCTCATCTATAAAAAGCGGCTGTGGATTGTTTAAAAAAAACAATTTAGGTTCTTCCTTCGCCTGCATTCTTGTCAGTCTGTCATCAAAATTTGCCCGGTTAAAATCCTTGAATTCATGCTTTATAAGTGTTGATTTCCCGACCTGTCTGGCTCCTACCAGTAACATGCACTTGCTGGTAGACACTCTTTGTTTCAATATTGGCGTTATCGCTCTTTGTATATATGGCATAACAAACCTCCGGCTAATCTAAACTCTGATTTTATTATAGTCGTTAATATATACAAAATCAATAAAAATATACCGGCTAATCTAAAGTTGTATTTTAGATTAGCCGGTATTTATCAAGACACACAAGCTGTACATCCGGAATCCCGTTAAACACGCACGGTACAATGCCAACTTCCTCATCATGAATGTAGTTGTATATCGTTTCAATCCGGGCAAGATCCATTTGTTTTGCACTTCGGATATTTATCATAAAATATACTCCATCTGCTGCTCCTTGGTTTTCAACCCCATCTTTTCATAAAATTTCTCCGCCGAGGTATTTCCCGCCCAGACATTGAGCGTCACTTCATAGCAGCCTAAACGCTTTGCCTCCTCTTTTACATGCACAAACAACTTCTCTCCGATGTGCTGTCCTCTGGTACTTGCATCGACACACAGATCATCGATAAAAAGCGAGGTAAACGGCACCATATTGTTGGAAAATGGCTGCTCCTGCAACTGACAGAATGCATAGCCGAGACAGTTGTCATTCTCATCTGCTGCAACATAAATCGGTTTGGTATCATCCTTTATCATCTGTGTAAGTTCTTCGTTTGTGTATTTTGTGGTTCCCGGGATAAAAATATCCGGCCGGATATCTGCATGGATCTGAAGCACCTGTTCTAACAGTTCCAGCAGTCTTGGGATGTCGTTTTCGTTTGCTCTTCGAATGTTCATCTGCTTCTTCTCCTTCTGCCTGCGTTTTAAACTTTTTGCTCTTGTATAATTATAACTCACTTTTGCCATGCGAAAAAGGAGAAATCTCTTTATGTGTCTTTTCCTCGAAAATTAAAATAAAAATTAACACAAAAACAGCGGTACCATAAAGATTTTTCACCTTTCCTGATACCGCTGTTTCGAAGTTTCTTATCCGAAAACAAATATTTTTAATAATCCAGCAATCACGATAACAATTCCCACCACAACAACAATGGAATAAATTTTCTTTGATTCCGGATCGTTTTTCATTCAAAAAAAAACTTGGTTCTGCTATGCTTTTTGATGATTTTATTGTCCTGTTAAGTGATATAATAATATGGTAAATTATTACAATACAGTTATAAAAAGGACAATAAAAATGTTTTTTGCATACGGAGAAAAAGAGATTACATACCTCAAACGGAAAGATAAACGCCTCGCAGAAATTATCGATAAAATTGGAATGATTGAACGGGAAGTTGACACCGATTTATTTTCAGCCGTAATTCATCATATCATCGGTCAGCAGATTTCAACAAAAGCACAGGCAACCATCTGGAAAAGAATGAATGATCAGTATGGTATCATTAACGCAGATACCATACTGAGTGCCGGAGTTTCCAATTTACAGTCACTGGGAATTTCCTTCAGAAAGGCAGGGTATATTACCGATTTTGCCCGAAAAGTAAAGGACAGAACTTTTGATATTGACGGAATCTGGAAAAAATCGGACGAGGAAGCCATAAAAGAATTATCTTCTTTACAGGGAATTGGTGTCTGGACCGCGGAAATGATTCTGTTGTTTTGTATGCAGCGTCCAAATGTATTGAGTTTTGATGATCTGGCAATCCAGCGCGGCATGCGGATGGTTTATCACCACAGAAAAATTGACCGCAAACTGTTCGAAAAATACCGGCGGAGATTAAGTCCGTATTGCAGTGTGGCAAGCCTGTATTTCTGGGCTGTAGCCGGAGGTGCTATTCCTGGCATGAAGGATTTTGCCCCAAAAAGCAAAAGAAACCGTAGGTATAAAAATACAATCAAGGATGACTGTATTTCGAAAAAATGATGTTTAACTCTTGGAGTTAAACACCATTTCATAATTCAACAAAGTAATTCTGATTTCTATTGCACTTTATTAATATCCCAATTTCTTCAAACGTGCCTTCCATTGTTTACTTGTATAATTACGCGCTTTTTCTATAACTAAGTTTCCTTTTGCATCCAATAGAATATTTACTGCCTGCTCTCCCACCTTGCCTTTTGGCAATTTTTTGCCAAATGGGAATATTTTCCATCTTCATAAACAACATACATTGGTTTTTTCATACAAGATGGCAATTTCTTTCCAATTTCAACTACATCATAATCGTATGCCACATATTTGGTTTCCTGATTGCCACCTTCCGTTTCAATCACATAACAGTATTTTCCTTTATACTTAAACACTTCCATATATTGCGGAATTACATTATTTACTTTTTTCCCATTAATGTCATATCCTGTATAAGTCCAATTGGATAACCAGATCAAATAATTATTCAATCCATAATCCTGAACGTCCATAACTGTTGCTTTACATTTCAATATTTTCTTTCCAACAGTTGCTGTAATTGTACAGCTTTCTCCACCGGCACCTACCGAATGCACTTTCCCCTTTGCAGTAATCTTCACGACTTTTTCATTAGAAGACTTCCATGTTATTTTCTGTGAACCTGCATTTTCAACTTTCATCTGATAGAACGCATACCGCTAAATCAGAATAAATGTACCGCCGATTTCAGAATGAGCGTACCGTTCGAGCAGAATTTGCAATTTTCACTCTACAAGATCTTTATTTATGTTACAAAGCACATCTCTATAACATAATAATTCTGTTTTTCTTTTTTGCTATTATCTTTTTTTGCTTGTCTATGTAACTATCTATTCCACTCACTCCAAGTTTTTCAACAAAGAAAGTTTTCGGAATATAATAGCCCAATACTTCATCCTTTTTTATTCCAAGATGTATAACTGCATTTTCATCCTTGGTATAAAATAAAATATCACAATCAATTTTTGTTGGTGGATCTACATTTTGATTTTTAAACTTAACCGCAACTGGATTTTCTACAATATCTGTCATGAGATAAAAATAAACAAACTTAGCTTTTACACTCTTAAATTTACTCTTATTTATCTTTTTTAAATCATTAAAACAAAGACCTGAATTCTGTATAAAATCCCATCCTCCTTGCCCCTTATAATTACATATTTTCTTTTTAGGAACTGTATATTTTACAATTGATTCAATTCCCAACAAATGGCAAAAATTTGCTTCATCAAACCTTAATTGAATAGAACTTTGCTTCTTTCCTTCTATTATATCATATTGATAAACAAATGGATTTAAAAATTTTCTATAGTAATCCTGCAAAACATTAAGATCAATATCGTTAATTTTAGGTTTTATTGAAAGTCCACACAGTTCTTCTGCTCTAAACAAATCAATCTCCTTTTATGAAAAAAGACTCTGAATCGCTTCAGAGCCTCTTCACGCAACTTTATTTTCATTCTGCTCATATTTAAACTCTCCGCAGCGGAGAAATCAGGAGTTGCATCCCAATTATATAAATAGCATATGCCATTTATGTCAAAAGTATTTTTATATAAGTATAATATATTCTCATTCTTATTAAGTCAAGCAATTTAGTATTCATTTTTTAAAAATTATGATTTTCTTAACCAGAGTCAATGACAGAAAAAAGAAGCAAATGATAATCTGTTATTCTCCAAGCGCAACCTTGCACACCTTCTTAAAGCACGCGATTCCATACCTGATGAAATTTTTCATTCCATCCTGCTTTAGCTTTGCCACATAATCTTTTTCTTTGATCTGCTTCAAAGCCTCTTCACATGCCGCATCAAGATCCCCGTTCTCAGCATACTTGAGCTCGATTACGATTCCGGTTCTGTTTGTCGGAACCTCCACTAAGATGTCACTATAGCCTGTTCCAGACTCTGCATTTGACTTTATAAGCCAGCTTGACTTGTAGCCTAAAAGACCGAGTAAAATACCATGATAGAAATTTTCCTTCTTTTCTTTGGCAACTGCGGTGTCACGTATACTGATCGTATTCCAGAGATAATCACCAAATATCTCCTCAATTTTTTCCAATTCTTTATTTACAAATGCATTGCAGAGCTTATCAAGCGTCTCTCCGTCATTTTTCGTCACATCGGAAAGCCACTCTCTGATTTTTTTAACAAAAAGATTTCTAACCTCCCTGTTTGGAATCACAAGACGGTATTTTCCACTCTCCGTGCGACCCTTGTGTGTCAGATATCCCGTTGTAAAAAGTACACTCCATAGATTTTCTATACTTTTATCAATCTCATCATAAGTAAGTTCCGGTGCTACATCCTTTTCAATGCTCTCCCCTGCAATCAGACGTTCTATCTCATTTTTTGTGGAAACGTCCGCTTTATCTATAAGCCTTCGGACTATGGCATTGCCGCTCGAATTCGACCAGAAATCCTGTGGTCCGGCGGTCTGGTCATACTTTAGCTGATCCACATAATTTATGACATCCCACGGACAATATATATCAGCCTTGCCAAAATGATACCCATCATACCATTCCTTTGTCTCCTCAAAATGCGATGCCAGACCATAATCTTCCAAAATTTTTTTCACTTCATAGTCGGTAAAACCAAACTGTTCATCAAATCTTAGATCCAGGATGGACAACACTTTAAAATTATTAAGCCCCGTAAAAATACTCTCTTTTGTAATGCGCAAACAACCGGTCAAAACAGCAAACGCCAGACTGTCATTGGTCTTTAAAGCCATTCCAAAAAGACCTCTGATTAGTGAGACCATCTCCCGGTAATAGCCATTCTCAAATGCCTTATCCAGAGGTACATCGTACTCGTCTATAAGAATTACAGCTTTTTGCCCAAAATGCCTGCATAATAAATATGACAATATCTGGATACTTGAGCCCAAAATATCCTCATCCATAGAAAACTTTCCATTTTGCATCCCGGTAATTGCTTTATATTGCAGCTTTTCATCGTCAGAAAGGTTGTCACTTTCCAAAAGAAAATCAAAACGCTGTGCTTCTCTTCCTATCAGTTCCGTAATACGATACTTTGCTGCTTCAAAATTCAATCCCTCCACGCTCTTGAGGGATAGAAAAATAACTGGGTATTTTCCCATATATTCGTCACAAAGTGCTTTGTTTTCTGCAATATATAAGCCTTCAAACAATGACACATCCGCACCTGTTTCAAGGAAAGCCTTCAGCATACTCATGTTTAATGTCTTTCCAAAGCGACGTGGACGCGTAAACAGCGTTACTTCTCCTCCTGTTTCCACCAACTGTTCTATAAGCTTTGTCTTGTCAATGTAATAAAATTCATTCTTTCTGATTTTTTCAAAACTGTCAATTCCTACCGGCAATTTTAAATTACATACCATATGAACCTCCACAAAATATAATCCGCCATATTATGACTATAGTATAGCGGACTTTGAGCCCAATTACAATTCAGCTATTTGTTTTCATCTACTCTGGGACATATGGAGGAAAAGCTGCTATATATATCCCGCGGTGCAAATGTAATGGGACATATGGAGAATTTCTTTACTGTTATGTCCTGTCAACGCAATCTAATGGGACATAACATAAGACTTTTTCTCTATATGTCCCTGTAATTTCTGAAAGCAGGACATAATAAATAACTTTTTCTGCATATGTCCCTGCGGCTCCATACTACGGGACTTTTAACGAGACTTTTCTTCTATATGTCCCTGTGGCTCCATACTACGGGACTTTTAACGAACCTTTCACCCATATGTCCCAACGTTCCAGACAAATGACACTGGAGGGATTCGAACCCTCAACTTCGGTTTTGCAAACCTATGCCCTACCGGCGGCCACAGCGTCAGAAATTTAAATCAAATCTACAGGTACAAAACAAGAGATACCCCTGCAGATTCAAATACAATCATCACTCCATCGGACTGCGATTGATCATCAAATAAAAGCAGGCATTTCCATATAAATTCAGATACAGTAATCGCTCCATCCACCCTCATCGGCGGTCGTGCAGCTATTGCGGATCATAAGTTTTCCTTCCAGTTCCGTACGCACAACACTTTTATGTCCACCGCGCATACGGTCGATCAACAGGTATAACGCAAATTTTCCCATCTCTTCTTTTGGAAGCCCCACCGTAGTCAGCATCGGGCGGGTATACTGTGCCTCCTCGATATCATCACTTGCTATGATGGAAGGAACATAGTAGCGGTTTTTGTTGGTGCCAAGATATTTCAGCATCCCGATCACAGTAATATCATTTGCACAGTAAATTCCCGTCGGGCGATCCTCCGACTGCAGAAATTTCTGCATGGCTTCATACCCTTCCGCCTCGGTCTGTCCCGTCTGCATAATATACGCTGCCTCCGGCTCCATATCATGTTTATGTAACGCTTCCAGATATCCACGATAACGCGCCTCATTGTAGCAGTCACCCACATACCCAATGCTGCGGTGCCCCAGCGAAATCAGATACTCCACCGCCATCATGGCAACCTTCTGCCCGTCACAGAGCACCTCGTCCACCTCATAATTGGTGGAATTCCGGTTCACCGAAACAACGCTTTTGTACTTCTGATTCAGCTTCTTTAATGCCTCTTTATTGCACTTCCCGATAATAATCAGGCCATCACATTTCTGGTCAGTTTCCTCATACATTCCATCAATGATCTGGTCGAGATTCTCCCGCCGGCATTTTTTGTCATTGGAAAAAAGCGGCATATACCATACTTTGGTCAGGATTGCAATCTGTTTATGGATCTCACTCTCAATCACCCGCAACAGTTCATTAAAAAACGGATCTGTTGTTGCTTTCTCCATCCGGGTCATAAGCACTCCGATATAATAAACCTTTTTTTCGGTGTTCTGTATCCCCATTTTCAGATTACGTGCGGCTGTGTTCGGCGTATAATTGAGTGCAATCGCCGCTTTCCAGATCCGGTCACGCACTTCCGGAGAAGAGCATTTGTAATTCGGATTATTGAGTACACGGGAAACCGTTGCCACGGATACACCCGCTTTTTCTGCAATTTCCTTGATTGACATATCACGTTTTCCTCCCCTGCAGTGCGCTTTCTGGCATAGCATCTGTTCTAAGTGTTTCCAACCATCCAATCTTTATGGCAATACAGCCCTGTTTCATTTCCTAGTTATATACTATGTTTAATAGGTGTTTATGTCAAGTATTTTTCTATTTTCCACTTCCCGCATATTTCTGCCGGATATATGCGCCCAGCCTTTCCATGCGTTCTGCCGTATGCGCAAAAAACATCCGGTATGCAGAACACAACTGATTCAGCCCCGGCTTTCCATCCACAAACGGCTCGCGCCATCTGCGGCAGCCGCCTCTGCACAGAGAAAAATACGGACATTCATGACAGGTTGCACAGACCGGTCTGGAAGCCTCCACAAATGCTTTTGCTTTTTCAGAAGTTTTCATCTGTACAAATCCATCGTTCACGGTTCCCAGTTTCCACTCATCCATGCAATAAAAATCACACGGATACACACTTCCGTCTCCTTCTACCACAAAATAACAGTTACAGCAGCCGTTCATTCCACATTCCTCTGCCGGATATCCTGCCGCCATCTGTGCCAGATTGGAAAACATACGGATATCCATCGCCTCCCCTGCGGCAAAATCCGCATACCACAGATCAAACAGCTCACACAGAAATTTTCCATACTGCTCCGATTCCACCGCATAAATGCTGCGCTCCTGCGTCCCATCCTGCCGTTTGATCTCATCCATGCACGGGATAAACTGCACAAACGGATAATGGTTGCGTTTCCAGAATTTATAAAGAAAAGAAGCCTGTTTTGCCGTGTCATTGGTAACGACCGTCACCACATTATAGTCCACATGGTACTGCTCCAGCAGTTGCACGGAATGCATGATCCGCGCAAATGTATCCTGTCCTCCAGCATCCTTGCGGTACCTGTCATGCATTTTCTTTGGACCATCCAGCGACAACCCTACCAGAAAACGATGCTCTCCCAGAAAACGCGCCCATTTCTCATCTATCAGCAGACCATTGGTCTGTATCGTGTTTTCGATCTGCAGTTTTTTATTATTATATTTCTGCTGCAGTTCCACTGCCTTTTGAAAAAAATCCAGCCCTGCCAGCGTTGGCTCACCCCCCTGAAATGCAAAGGTGAGTGAGCCGTCCGCATACGCAATTGCCTCACGGACAAGGATTTCCAGGGTCTCTTCCTTCATGAATCCCTTACTGTATTCCTCTCTGTGACTGCTGAGACATTTGTAAAAACAGTATTTGCAATCCATGTTGCAATTGGCGGATGCGGGTTTGATTAAGATACTGGCTGCTGGCATAGTGGTTCCTCCTTGTGTTTAGTCAATACGGAAAAATTGTTCCTCTAATTCTTTTTTATCTGCCCAGAATCCTGCTGCTTCAATTTCCACTTTTAAGAGTGGTGAAGGGTACTCAAATGGCAGTTTATAATCATCTATAATAGGAGATGTTCCACCATCTTTCAAGTATGCATGTGCCTCCATCATGAAAATAAAACCTGTAATTTCCGTCTTTCCCTGTGATATGCCATTTACCCATAATTCTGCAACTGCCGTGCCTTTATCCGTTAACCGGAACTGTACCTGCACAGTAACATTTCCTTCTGGCAGTGGATCCGCGGATGTCACCTGAAATACCTGTTCCCTGTGATAATTGTAAGCATATTTTAATCGATTTTCCTGAATGAAAAGAACATAACCTCCAAAACGGTTCCCCGCTGCATACAATATTCCTTCCTGATCAGGTTCATGTGCAATCTGAACCGTAATCTTATGATTTCTACGATTAAACATAGTTTTTGTCGTAATATCCAACGGATGCAATACTCCATGATAACTAAATTTCTGTGGCTCAATATAGAACTTATTTTCTTTAACGACATTAAGCAGTTCTTCCGGCTTTTGCGTCAGATATGATCCATCCCCCAATGGTAAGACGCCATATTTTCCTGCCTGCACATACCATAAGGCAATAAGTTCTTTTAACTTATCCGGATATTGTTCTGCCACATTCTCTGACTCCGAAAAGTCTTTTGCTACATGATACAATTCCCACGTTTCATTTATATAATCTTTGTCATAAATATGATTTGTGATGGCTTTCCATCCATCTTTCCAGATTCCACGGTTTCCGGCCTGTTCATAATACTGGATATGTCTGACATCCGGTGCCTCTGCATCATCAAATGTTCCTGCAAAACTTGCCCCATGATATGGTTTTTGCGCAATTCCCTTAATATGATCCGGCTTATCTACACCAAGAATATCCAGAATTGTCGGTGCAATATCAATTACATGCAAATACTGATTACGGATTTCCCCTTTCGCATGTATCCCTTTCGGATAACTCACAATCAATGGATCTTTTACTCCGCCGGAATGTACCCAGGACTTATACCATTGAAATGGTGTATTTCCTGCATTTGCCCAGCCAACCGGATAATGTGGATTTGAATATGCACTGCTTCCCAGTTCCTCTAAATGTTTTAAAGTTAATTCTACATTATTGGTCTCTTCCAACAGGTTCAATGATTTTTCCTGATTTACCCTGCCGTTTTTTCCGCCCTCGGCACTGGCTCCATTATCGGAGAGCAGTACAATAACCGTATTTTCAAATTCTCCGATTTCTTTTAAATAGTCTACTACTTTACCAATCTGTGCATCTGCATGTTCCAAAAATCCCGCATATACTTCCATATATCTGGCATACACTTTTTTCTCATCATCCGTCAGTTCATTCCATGGCTTTACAAACTCATTTCTCGGATTTAAAACCGTATTTTCCGGCACAATACCAAGGCGTTTCTGATTTGCAAACCACTGCTCGCGGATTTCATCCCAGCCTGCATCAAATGCTCCCTTATAATGATCTATATATTCCTTCGGTGCCTGATGCGGTGCATGCCCTGCCCCCAATGCAAAATAAAGGAAAAACGGATTGTCTGGATATACCATGTGCTGACGGTTAACCAGGCGAATGGCCTGTTCTGCTAAATCTTCCGACAAATGATATCCTTCTTCCGGTGTCTTTGGTGCACGGATGCGCTCATTATCTTTTACCAGATCCGGTGTATATTGATCCGTATATCCTTCCATAAATCCATAGAAACGGTCAAAACCTTTTCCAAGTGGCCAATTCTGAAACGGCCCGGCATCTGTGGCTTCATTAAACGGTGTCAGATGCCATTTACCAACAGCAAAATTGGTATACCCAAAAGTTTTTAATACTTCCGCTGTCGTTGCATACGATGGATTCATATAACCTGTCTGGTTTGGGAAACTACCATCCAGTGTATCTACAACTGTAGAAACACCTGCACTGTGATGGTTAGCTCCTGTCAAAAGAGAGGCTCTGGTTGCAGAGCAGATTGCTGTCGTATGAAAATTATTGTAACGCAGGCCACCTTCTGCCAGTTTGTCAATATTTGGTGTATGAATGGTAGACCCATAGCATCCAAGCTGCGCAAACCCCACATCATCCAAAACAATATACATAATATTTGGTCTGTTACTTAAAGATTTTTCTGATTTATAGCTGCTAATGGAATCTTCTTTTGTGATTCCGATTGTTCCATTAAATTCTGCCATTTATATGTCCTCCTGTTATTTTGTAAACGTTTTACTTGCTGCTTCATAATAATCGTTGTTTATTACACTTTTTGCATCCACACTCTCTGATATTGTCCCATTTCCCAGTAAAAATTCAGCAAGTGAATTCAGACGATCTATCTGTTCTTGCTTAATTTGTGAACCAAAATTATCAAAACCAAGTTCCTTCGGATATATCTTTTCATACAACTCTTTTGGATTATCCGATGTTGCAAGAGTTTCATATGCTTTTTCAGGATTTTGTTCAATATATTCTTTTGACTTCCGCAATGCTCTAATAATCGCCTCTGCTGCATCTGGATTATCCTTCAAATAACTTATTCTTCCCATTGCAAAAAACTGAGAAGATAACTCTGCATCCCCCTGCGATGTTGTCAATATGTCTCCTACTCCTGAATTACTCATCTGCCATACACCTGTACCTGTAGAAACAACCGCATCTGCATTTCCAGATGCAACTAAAGTTCCACCATTTGCAATATCATTGATTACTTCTACATCATCCAGTGATAAACCATTTGCCTGTAAAAGATTGTTCAAATATACATGTGTCACCGTTCCATAAGCAGCTACTACTTTTTTCCCTTTCAAATCTGTTGGCTTTTTAATTCCGGAATTTTTTCCTGCCACAATTCCCATCTCAGCTTCTGAATTTAAATTTGCAAATAACTCGACTTCAAGCCCATTGCTTTTTGCAATTATTTCTGGCACATCTCCAACAAAAGCCACATCTAACTGTCCCGATGCAAATGCCTCATTAATTGCTGTTCCGCCCTGTGCAAACCCAACATACTCTGCTTTATATCCAACTTTTTCTAATTCTTCATCCAAATACCCCAACTTGTATGCAAGCCCTGCATTCTCGACAAGTTGTGTGCCATCTGTAGTCGGCGATCCGATTCTAATAACTTTTTCATTGCTCTGCTGTGAACCATCTGTATCACTTGTTGTATTACTTGTGTTTGTCTGCGTATTTCCGCATCCTGTGAACGCCAGAACTGTCACTAATATTGCACTTAAAATCATACTTTTCTTTTTCATATTCATATCCTCCTATGCCTTCTTTTCATTAATTTGTATCCAAGGTGTTATTTTTTCAAAAATAACACTGATTACCTTATCCATCAGAATTCCAACAATTCCAATAACAATCATGCAAACGATAACTTTATCTGATCGCATGAGGCTGCGTGCTTCGTTCATTCGATATCCAATACCAGAAGTTGCTGCAATCAGCTCTGAAGCAACAACGGCCATCCAAGAAACCCCCAATCCCAACTTAAGCCCTACAAGCATCTGTGGTAACGCATGCGGCAAAAATACTTTTGTAAACGTTTGCCATCTTCCCAACTTGTAAAGTTTGGCCACTTCTACATATCCTTTTGGAGTTCCAGTAATTCCACTCATCGTATTTACAAGAATTGGAAAAACTGCTGCAATTACAATAATAATAACTTTAGATGCTTCCCCAATTCCTGCCCACAAAATAATAAGTGGAATCCATGCTATCATTGGAATCTGCCGAATGGTAGTAATTGTCGGAAGTAACAGTTCTTTGGCAGTCTCTGACATTCCCATCGCAGATCCCAATACAACTCCTACAATTGCTGATACCAAAAATCCTTTAACCACACGCCCAATACTGATTCCTAAATCTACCGGAAGTTGTCCTGTCTTCGACATATCAACAGCTGTCACAATAACATTTCTTATCTTTGGTAAAATTGTTGTCGGGACATTCATAAATGTCGTTGCCGTATACCACAAAACAAGAATTACTATTGGAATTACAAATCCTAATACCAATTTTTTTACTCGCATTTTCCTCCCCCTTAAATCACATACTCAACTTCATATTTCTCATCACTGTCTTCAAAGAAATAATCATAAATTTTCTTTTTATATGCAGCAAATTCTGCTCCGCTGCGCTTTCCCGCCGCTGCCCGGTCAACTTCTATGATATCCTTGATCTCCCCCGGCCTTGCTGACATAACCACGATTCGGTCTCCCAGGTAGATTGCCTCGTCAATGTCATGTGTTACCATAACCATCGTCGTGCCCTCTTTTTCCTGAATCCGGAGAATCTCTTTTTGCATCTGGATTCTTGTCAAAGCATCCAACGCACCAAACGGTTCATCCAGAAGCAGGATCGTCGGATTGTTCGCCAGTCCTCTGGCAATTGCGGCACGCTGTGACATACCGCCGGACAACTGACTCGGATAACTGTTTTCAAATCCCGCCAGCCCTACAAGCTCGAGATGTTTTCTTACTTTTTCATCCCTTTCCTGCCTTGGCAGATCCCCAAGCCCGAATCCTACATTATCTTTTATCTTCAACCACGGAAGCAGCCGGTGATCCTGAAACACCATGCCGCATTTTGGTCCGGGACCGGTAACCGGATGTCCGTTGCGCTCCACCTGTCCGTCCTCATAGCCAACAAGCCCGCAGATAATTTTTAACAATGTGCTTTTTCCGCATCCGCTGTGTCCCACGATGGTAATGAATTCTCCCTGTTTCACCTGCAGACTGATGTCGTGCAGCACCTCCATCGGCTGTTTATCCACCAGAAACTGTTTGTTTAAATGTGTGACTTCTATAATGTTTGATGTTTCCATTTCCACACCTCCCTGTGTTGTTGTTGCCTGCATTATATACGTGGCAGTATGGAAATGACAAAGGCAAAACGTGAAATCGTTTTCACCCTTTGCGTTTTATTTCCCTATATTCATACATGATTGATATGAATATAATTTTTCCAAAAATGCTTTGTTTTACAGGATTTAAGGACAAATAATCCGGGGATTTTATTCTGAATTGTCGTTATGTTTTTATGAAATGTGCAGATAGATATGCCTAATATGTGAAAACGTTTACAGTTATTTTTTATTGCCAAATAATCCCTGTTTTCCTATAATAAAGGATACAAAGACCATATTCCTTTCCATGGTCTGACCGCATAAGAGACGGCAGTACCGGAAAAGTGTTCAAAACCGCTTCCTGATATGAAGCAAAAAAGGGGGAAATCATGGAATTTAAAGAAATCATCAACGCCATCCGCCAGTATCCATGGCAGGTAACTGTAGCCGTTATATCGCTGATACCACTGTACATCATTGATCTGAAGTTTTTAGCCAAAAGAAAAGTTGGGCTGAGCAGAAAAATTGAAATTGCAAAAGAACGCGGACATGTCACAAAGGGAATGATTATAAAAAAAGATGCAAAAAGAATCACGGTCAACCGGTCAAATTCCGACCATAATTACTGGGCGGCAAGGTATACTTACACGGTAGCCGGAAAGGAGTACTGCAGAAAATTCTCCTGTTCTCCGCTAAGCAGTACCAGATCCCATCTGCGGACAATCATAAATGTCTACTGGATCGATGATCCTGCCAGACCTTTCTGGGATTACAGCGAGGATCCACTGGGAGACCTGTATAACATTTTTACCACACTGTTCCCATGGATCGTCGCTATTCTCCTTATTCTCTTCCTGCCTGGTGGTGCTGATGCGGTCAGACAGTATCAAATACCAACTATTTCCGGATAGTATCCACCAGTCTACTTTGACATTCGGTTCAAAAAGCATTATTCTTAAATTGTTTCTATTTATATATCTAAAGAATGGGAAATCATATGACGAATTCAGAAGAAAAAGTCTCCCGAAAAAAATTGCGGAAGACATTATTGCATTTATATTAGAAGAAAATTTACAACCCGGGGATAAACTGCCAAATGAAACCGTTCTGTGTGAACGCTTAAATGTAGGAAGAAGTTCTCTCCGCGAAGCCATGAAGGCTCTTGCATCACGGAATATCGTCACCATCCGGCAGGGATCCGGCACCTATGTCGCATCTTCCACAGGTGTTATTAACGATCCGCTTGGGCTTAATTTTATAAAGAACAAACAAAAGCTGATCCATGACCTCATGGAAATCCGCTTTCTGCTGGAACCTTCCATTGCAGCCCTTGCCGCCATGCATGCAGAAGATAAAGAAATCCAAAAAATCTATACCTTATGTGATGAAGTCGAAGAACTGTTAAACGCCCATAAGGATCACTCTGCCAAAGACATTGAACTGCATACCGCCATTGCACTGAGCAGCAAAAATATTGTTGTTCCACGACTGGTTTCCGTTATTTTCCGATCAATCCCACTTCTCATAGAAAGTACCGGAAACACATTGCGTAATGAAACGATTGAGTCACACCGGGAGATTGCAGACGCAATTGCAGCCCACGATGCGATCCGCGCCCATGATGCAATGTACCTGCATCTGGTCTATAACCGGAAGCGGATTCAGCCCAACAGTTAAGGTATAAAAACCTCGTCCGCAGCCCCATGTACCGTAGCACAAAATCCCTGTTGTTTTTTGCTCCGGTACATGGCTGCATCTGCCTTGCTGTAAAGGGTATCATAGCTGATATCCCCTGTCCCATCATAAATACATGCACCAAGGCTGAGTATTATTTTCCTGCCGCCTAGTGCCTTAATTTCTATTTTTTCAATATTTTCAAAGATTCTTTTGAATATTTCCACTGTGACCTGCCGCTCCGTCGCATCCGGAAAATTGTTTCCATACAACTACTTCCTTAAATATTCCGATAATTATTTTCCATCGCTATTTACAAACTGTTCATAAAACTCTTTTTTGCCGCATGGCTTTCCAAACAGATAGCCCTGCAGATAATCAACATGCATTTCCCTTTCACCCAACAGACCACTGATATTGTCTGCTCTCTGCCTTTTTGTATTATGCTTCAAAATCTGCAATTTTAAATTTACTGATCATTCCACGCAGGCTTTCTGCCTCACTGCTCATCTGCTGGCTGGCAGCTGCGCACTGCTGGGAAGTTGCAGAATTCGTCTGTACCACATCGTTAATCTGATCAATGCCTTCATTGATCTGCTGAATCTCGGAAGCCTGTGTCTCGAGTGTCTCTGCAATATTTGTCACTTCTTTTGTAATCACTTTGGAGCTTTCTGCCACTTCTTCCAGCTGTGTTGCGGTCCGTTCTGCAATGACCATACCGTTTTCCACGGCTTTTACGGATGTTTCGATCAGTGTGGTAGATTCCTTCGCTGCCTGTGCACTCTGGTCTGCCAGCATATTTACCTGATTTGCCACAACAGCAAATCCCTTTCCTGCCTCTCCTGCCCGCGCTGCCTCAATGGATGCATTTAATGCAAGCAGGTTGGTCTGGGATGCAATTTCATTAATGGTTGATATGATTTTGTCAATCTCCTGGGATGCTTTATTGATCTCATGCATGGATGTAACCATCTCCTGCATCCTTCCATTGCTCTCCCAGATGGAAGTTCCAAGTTCATCTACTCTTTCGCTGATTTCCTTGGCAGTATGTGAATTCGATTCTACCTGTTCGGACACACCCGCAACCGTTGCCGTCAGTTCTTCCACAACAGCTGCCTGATTGGTCGCACCATCTGCCAGATCATTGGAACTTGATGCCACCTGTTCTGCCGCACCGGAAACCTCGCCTGACACGTTCTGGATTCCTTTAATCGTGGCTGCCATGCTTTTCTCAAATCCCATAAAGGAGTGTAAAATACCAATAAAATCACCTTTCCACTCTACTTCCGGCTGTACATCAAAATGTCCCTCCGCAAAAAGTTTCATGGCGCGGTCGATATCATCTACATAAGATCCCAGAATACGGATAGACTTGCGCATGCTGTGTGCCAGTCTTCCGATCTCGTCCTCGGAACGATATTCCAGTGTGCTGTGCAGATTTCCTTCTGTTAAATCCTTTGCCACATCCTCGATTGCATGTAACGGCTCCAGAATGGTTTCAAGAACAATTTTTCCCTTGTTGTGTCTTCCTTTTTGCGTTTTATGTTAAATTATTCGTAATTTTTGTTTTGTTGCTAATTTTAATACATATGATGTATTTGTGTTTATATTATGGAGATGAAATCAGGTGTGGCGCTTTTGTTTTTTTTCTGCTATACTGATAAAACTAAATTTGGAAAGGAAGTATGACCATGCGGATTCTTCTTGCTGAAGATGAAAAGGATTTAAATCACATTATCGCTCAAAAGCTGACCGCTGACGGTTACAGTGTGGACTGCTGCTTCGATGGAGAGGAAGCGATTGCGGTTCTCTCATACACCGACTATGACGCTGTGATTCTTGATATTATGATGCCGAAGGCGGATGGGTATGCTGTACTGGATGCGCTGCGGCGCATGAAACGGACGACGCCGGTGCTGTTTCTAACCGCAAGGGATTCTGTTTCCGACCGGGTGAAGGGACTGGATCGGGGTGCCAATGATTATCTCGTCAAACCGTTTTCTTTTGAAGAATTGTCCGCGCGGCTTCGTGCGATGATGCGGACTTCTTTCGGTGCCTCCAGCAATGTTCTTTGTATCGGGGATTTGTCGATGGACTGCAGTGCGCACACGGTTGCACGAAACGGAATGGAAATCCATCTGTCCGCGAAGGAGTACGCTCTGCTGGAATATCTGATGTATAATCAGGGGCGTGTGTTGTCGCGTGAAATGATTGAGGATCATGTGTGGAATTTTGATTATGAAGGTGGGACAAATGTGGTTGATGTCTACATCAGCTATCTCCGCAGGAAGGTGGACGATGGCTTTGACCGCAAACTGATCCACACTGTCCGCGGCAGGGGTTTTGTGCTGCGGGAAGAGGTCTGAGGGCAGGGGGGTATCGATTATGAAGAAGTCATTTATATAAGGAAGGAAGTTGGCTATTGTGAAGAAATCGCCTGTTAAAAAGAGGTTACCTATTCGAAAGAAGTTGTCTGTCCGCTTGAAGATTACGGTCTGGTTTACTGCCGCATCGATCGTTGTCGTGCTCTTTGCTTATCTGGCTGTTTTTGCGGTAAGCCGTCAGATTTTGATCAAAACGATACAGGATTGTCTGGTGCAGGCGGTGGAGAATAATGTGGATGAGGTGGAATACCTTTTGCCTTCCAGCCAGGCGCTGAAGGAGCAACGGTACGATTATCTGATACGGCATGGTTCGGGATATCTGGATATCGATGATGATTTTCTGTGTGAGGTGAATGAGGTATACACGGGGCTGTATGATGAGCATTCGGGGCTGCTATACGGAAGTGATTCCGCGTTTTCCATTGTGTCCGGAATGCGTTTTGAGGATTCCCGGATTCAGAAGCTCCTCTCTGATGGTACCTGGTACTATGTGTTTGACCGCAAGCTTTCGGGAAACGGTCTGGACGATTTATGGCTTCGCGGTATGGTGTCGGAGGAGCAGGGGGAGCGGCAGATGTCCGGGATGATCCGGGCTGCTGTGATTCTTCTGCCACTCTGGGTTGTGGCGGCGTCTGTTGGCGGATATCTGATCGCCGGACATGCATTGAAACCTCTCCAGAAAATTTCGTGGACGGCAAAACAGATCAGTGAGGGAAATGATCTGAAACAACGGATTGATATCGGCGAAGGGGATGATGAGCTGCACCAGCTTGCGTCAACTTTTGACGAGATGCTTGACCGTCTGGAGCTGGCTTTCGAGCGGGAACGGCAGTTTACGTCAGATGCGTCCCATGAACTTCGGACTCCTATGGCTGTGATTTCCGCGCAGTGTGACTACACGCTGGAACGGGAACGGACGACCGAAGAATATATGGATGCCCTGCTGGTGATCCGCAGGCAGGGGCAGAAAATGACGAAGCTGATCAATCATATGCTGGATTTTGCCCGGCTGGAGATGCGCTCCGGGAAGTATCCGGACGCTTTCGTTGATGCGGCGGAGCTTGTGGACGCGGTCTGTTCGGATATGAAGCTTATCCGGGAGCGTGGGATTACGCTGGAGTATGAAACGAAAACGGTCATGATTTCGGTCAATCCGGAACTTTTTTCGCGGCTGTTGGTGAATCTTGTGAGCAATGCGTACCGCTATGGCAGGGAAAACGGACATATCCGGGTGCGGCTCTGGCAGGAAGATTCTTCTCTTGTCCTGTCGGTTGCAGATGACGGAATCGGGATTGCCCGTAATGAACAGGAGAAAATTTTCCGCCGCTTTTACCAGGCGGATGCTTCCCGCGGTGGCGAAGGTACCGGGCTTGGGCTGGCAATGGTTTATGAGATCGCACGTTTTTATCACGGGACGGTGACTGTGGAAAGTGTGGTGGATCAGGGCAGTACGTTTGTGGTGCGGATGCCGGCCGGACAATCTTAGGCTGCATTTTCCGGACTTCTGCCTCCATTTACTAATATTTTTCTAATAATTGCATGATACAATCATTATGTAATCAAAGTACCAATTGATTTAAGGAGCAATCTGGTGATATGTCAAGATGATTTTTGAAAAGATTTCGATATGTTTTTCAGAAAAAGGGTAACTTTAATAGACCTATGATTCAAGCAAAACATAAGTTCGACTAGTTAGAATCTTTAATTGATGTATCCAGCGATACGCCGGAGTACAATTGGTTTCTGGCCAGCAATCCATAAACCAAACGAACGAATTTACGTGAAGTCAGCGCGAGTGCTCTTTTGTGTTGATGTTTCGGAACTTCATTGTACTTCTTCCGATAGTACGTTCCGTACTCAACGTTGTGTTTTCTCATACTGTTGGCAGCTTCGCCAAGATAGTATCGAAGATAACGATTACCAGCTTTTATCATAGGAGTATCTTCTCCGTCGAAAGCACCGGACTGGTTGGATTTCCATGTGAGACCGGCATACTTGGCAAGAGCATCAGATGAATGAAAAGCGGTTATATCGCCTATTTCAGCAATTATGCCACCAGCAAAGACAGGACCGATGCCGTCAATGGATTGAAGAATAATAAAAGCATTTGGGTTCAATCCTTTTATTTCTTTTTCAATAGCATTGTCAATGACTTTGATTTCTCTTTTAAAGGTTTCAATGCAGTTGAAAGAACTGGCAATAGACACATTTAAAGGCTCATAAAGAGCTTTGTCCAGACGATAAGAATCTCTGGCAGCTTTCTTTAATAAATCAGCGGTCTTGCTTATGTCTTTAATGCGGTTGCGGCTTTTCTTTGCAAGGAATGCAATCAGATCTTCTTCGGAAGAATCTAAGATTTCTTCCGGGGAAAAGTATTCCATTAATACACTGGAAGATGTAGCACCATATATATCGCAGAAAGGCTGATCGTCTCCTTCAAGCATCTGCAATTCACTGAATTTCAGATAAAGATTGGAAACAAGATAAGTTTTCTCTCTTGTCATGCATTCAACAAGGTGAAGGCGATGCCGTGTGAGACGTTTCAAAGCCAGAAACTGGCTGCCACGCCAAGGCTCGGATTCAATGTTTCCAGCTCTTGCATAGTCTGCAATAACAAAAGCATCGATAGGATCCGATTTACCAAGTCCTATATAGCTTTTCTTGTAGTTTGCAGTACATTTAGGGTTCAGGACGAAAACGTAAGGCTTGAACCGCATCAATTCTTCACAGGAAGAAAGATAATTAGCGATATGGATGCTGTAAACAGAAGTTGATTCTAAAGCTGCAACAATCGTAGTTATATCAGGGTGTTCTTTTAAACACTCAAGTATCTTCAATGCTAATTCCTCAGCCCCAGGCTGATTGTTAGCAAAAGAAGAGTTTATGTATTTATTTTTATAAAAATCCAAAGCGCAAACATAGTTGGATTTTGAACTGACGTCAATACCGACGTAAAGCGTAGATAATGGGTTAATCTTTAACATGATATCACCCGCCTTTCCGATTAAGTATTCTTGGAACCTGAAGAAAAAGGTTTATCCTGGGAATCATATGCTGACCGAAACCTCGCGTAATAAGCATGCACCCTGGCAGCTCTTTTGCTGGTGCTGTACGCCAGGGGATGAAACATCTGTGTAAGCGGAATGTGACATATGATTCAGGCTGCAAGCTCCATAAGCAGGCACCGGAGACCGGGCTGAAAGGATTAAAAGCAGTGCCTCTAGACATCAGACTCTGCTGATATCATACCACAGAATAACCTATGAAACTAATAACCAATGTAGATGAGATGGAAAGGGTTTATCCCAGGTGTCTCAGATCATCTATAAATTTATAGAAAGGATAAGTGCATAACCATCATTTCTACTGGCTATACACTTATTATACGAGGATTACAGAGATGGAATCGTTGATAAATCAGACTTTGCGATCATTAAGGAGAGTTTTGAGGTAAAAAGAGCAGAAGCGGAAAAGGCAATCGACAGGCTGCAGAAGGAAGCAGAAAACATTGCTGCCGGGATTGAAAGAGATACCGAGTGGCTGGAAGAAAACAGGAAATGGAAAGCAATGCCTTCTCTTACCCGTAATGTGGTAGTAAGCCTTATAGAATCTGTAAAGGTGTATGAGGGTGGTGATATAGAAATCGTACTCGACTGTGATGATGAAAACAGGAAAATTATTGCAAGAGCCGGGGAACTGGAAAAACAGCAGGATACGGAAAGGCTGGTGGTATAAATGGCAAGAAAGTCAAGAACACAGCCAAAACAGTCAATGGATACACAAAAAGTATTATCAAAAGTGTATAAGACTGCCGTATATGTGAGATTATCGGCGGAAAAAGATGAAACCAGAGACAGGAAAACCCTGATCAATCAGAGAAATTTCATTAAGAACTTTGTGGATCAGCAGATAGATATGGAAATTTATGACATCTATATGGATGATGAAATTTCCGGTACAACATTCGACAGACCGGAGTTTGAGCGTATGATGTCAGACATGAGGGCAGGAAGGATTAACTGCATTGTTGTAAAGGATTTGTCCCGTCTGGGCAGAGATTATGTTGAAACGGGTAATCTGGTAGAGAGGGTATTTCCAATGATGGGTGCCCGCTTTGTGGCGATTACAGATAACTATGATTCTTCCAAGAAAGATGCAGACCTTATGGTTGCTGTCACGAATATTGCCAATGATTTATATGCAAAAGATATTTCAAAGAAAATATATTCCTGTAAGCACGAAGCAATGGAAAAGGGTATCCCGGCAGGCAATGTGGCATATGGTTATAAGGTAGTCCTTGATGAAAATAAAGTCAGGGTGGTGGTTGAGGATAAGGAAGCAGCAGATGTTGTAAGGTGGATTTTTAATGAAGCAGAAAAAGGCATTCTGCAATCCGTGATAGCGGAAAAACTGAATGCAGAGCATATACTTACGCCATCCCAGTACAGAGTAAGAAATAACAAGGAGAAACTGGAAAAGCTGTCCGGGGTTAAGTGGACGGTTGATACATTGTCACAGATTTTAAAGAATGAAGTCTACATTGGAAAATATGTGACAGGTAAAGACAGGGTATGCCTGTACAGACACGAAAAGAGGCATATGACCAGTAAAGACGAGTGGAATGTTTTTGAGAACCATCATACTCCGCTTGTTACAAAGGAACAGTTCTATGCGGTGCAGAAGAACAAAAGAAAGGCACTAAAGCCAGCAAAAAAGCAGACGGTGAATATGCTCAAAGGAAAAATTACCTGCGGATGCTGTGGAAACAGTATCCATATCCATCCTGAGAAACATGCAAAGGTTTATATGTGTACGCATAGAAAAAGATATGGAAGGGATAGGGAAATTGCATATAATAGATATCTGATTTTTGATGATAAGAATCATTTGATTTGGGTATTTTGGCATGAAGGAGTAAAAAATGTTGAAAAAAAATAGAGTTATTGCAAATAGTTTTTTATATTTGTTTATTTGTATTTTTTTTATGGGATGCAAAGGTATTAACAATGATAGTACAGAGGAATATGTGGATTCTTATAGTAAAACAGCTTTGCAACAGGCAGATATCATTATGGATGGCATTCAGTCAGGAAATTGCGAAGAAATAGCAGATATTTTTTGTCCATATATTAAGAAAAATCATCCAGAGCTGCAAACAGATATAAAAACATGGATGAAATATATTGATGGTAATATTATATCTTATGATCCGCCAACAACAGAAAGAGGAGCTTTAAATACCGGTGAATGGGAAGTGGAAATGCTGGTTACGGAAGCGGATATTGATAATGTGAAGACGGATACTGGTAAAACTTACTGCATAGGTATGGGATCATATTCTGTATTTAAAAATCATTCGGATTGTGTAGGGGTGACGGATTTATTAATTCGGGATTTGGATGCAGAAAAAGAGAACAAAGATCATGCACAGGTCAGAGTGGAATATGATGATATATGGGAGATAGAATATGGAGAATGAAATAATTTTCTCGGTGAACAAAAGAAACAGGTTCTATAAAGATGTTTATTGGGAGTGGTAGACGAAAGAACAGCAGGAGAAAAAGTTATGGCGTTTGTGACGATGATTTTTGCATATATGGTAATAGCGGGAATAATTGCATTGGTGATTGCAGGGACAATCAGCACAATTGGGCTTATTGTTTTGATTGTATCGTTGATTCGGCGGCACAGGGCTAAAGTCCGGGGAGAAAAGCCGAAAAAATTTGGTTTAATTGCAGGGTGGATTTTGTTTTTGGTGCCGATTGTGGTGATTGCTGGTTTTATCATATATTGGTTTATTTAATACAAAGGCAAGGTTGTGAAAAAGATGAAAATAGATAATATTATAATCCAAATAATCGGAAATTGGATCGATCAAATGCAGAAAAAAAATTGGCTTTTAGAGGAGGACAGAGAATATTATCAGTATGCCATGGAAGTACGATTAGAAGAAATTTTGACCATTGCAACAGTATTTTTTGTTATTATTTGTATGCGACAATTTGTGAATGGACTGACTTTTCTTGTTTCATTTTTGACTTTGCGAAAAAGAACTGGTGGTTTTCATATGAAGACATTTGAAGCGTGTTATATGGCAACAGTAGGAACATTTGTTGCTGTTATTTTTGTGGCAAAATATGTGCATACATATTCAAAGATTGGGTTTATTTGTACTTGTATAGCGAGTGTATATGTAGTAGTTATAGGTACAGTAAATAATCCTGATATAGATATGAATAATAGTGAATTATCTGTAAGCAAAAAATGTGCCCGAATAGTGCTGACAGTGGAGTTACTAATTGTGATTGTTGGAATGAGGATTAAAAAATGTAAAGAAATAGTTATAATGATATCACTTGCAATTATACTGTGTTCAATACTTATGAAATTTGCGCAATTGAAATATCAGGAAAAGATGTCCTGAGAAAGAGGAACCTTGTCAGACCAGCCGAAAAAAGATATAATGTGTACAAGTGTTCCCCATGGAACCAGATCACGAAAGGCGAGAAAAAAATCATGGCATTTGTACATCTGCATACACATACGGAATATTCATTACTCGATGGTTCCAACAAAATAAAAGAATATGTAAGCCGTGTGAAAGAACTGGGGATGAACAGTGCCGCGATCACTGACCATGGCAATATGTATGGTGTGGTGGAATTTTACAAGACGGCAAAGGCAGCAGATATTAATCCGGTGATTGGCTGTGAGATCTATGTGGCGCCGAATTCCCGGTTTGATCGCGAGACCAGCCATGGCGAGGACCGGTATTACCATCTGATCCTGCTTGCGGAAAACAATACCGGTTATGCGAACCTTATGAAGATCGTCTCCATCGGGTTTACGGAAGGGTATTATTACCGGCCGCGTGTGGATTTTGAGACGCTGCAGAAATACCATGAGGGATTGATCTGCCTGTCGGCGTGTCTGGCGGGAGAAGTGCCGCGCTATATTGTGCGTGGATTTTATGAAGAGGCAAAAGGCATTGCAAAAAAATACCAGGACTGTTTTGGAAAAGACAACTATTTCCTGGAATTACAGGATCATGGCATCCCGGATCAGAAGACGGTCAACCAGGGGCTTCTTCGGATCGGTCAGGAACTGGACATTCCCCTTGTCTGCACGAACGATATCCACTATACCTATGAAACGGATGTGGAGGCACACGATGTCCTTCTCTGTATCCAGACCGGTAAAAAGATTACGGATGAAGACCGTATGCGTTACGAGGGCGGACAGTTTTTCGTAAAAAGCGAGGAGCAGATGCGGAGTCTGTTTCCGTATGCAAAAGAAGCCGCAGACAACACGCAGAAAATCGCAGACCGCTGCCATGTCACACTCGAATTTGGCAATTACCAGATTCCAAAATATGCACCGCCGGAAGGCTATGACAGTGCGTGGACATTTCTGGATGCGCTGTGTGAGAAGGGATTTAAGGAAAAATATACGGACAATCCGGCGTACGATGAGACGCAGTGTGCAAAGATCCATGACGATATGGAATACGAGCTTGGCATTATCCAGAAGATGGGATTTGTCGAGTATATCTTAATCGTGTGGGATTACATCAACTGGGCGAAAACACATGACTGCTGGGTCGGACCGGGGCGTGGTTCCGGCGCGGGCAGCCGCGTGTGCTATTGTACCGGCATTACAAACATTGATCCGGTCAAATATAACCTCCTTTTTGAGCGTTTTTTAAATCCGGAGCGTGTGTCCATGCCGGATATTGATGTGGATTTTGAGTATGCGGAGCGTTCCCGCGTGATCGAGTACGTCACAGAAAAATATGGAAAGGATTCTGTGACACAGATTACGACCTTTGGTACGATGGCAGCCCGCGGTGTCATCAAGGCAGTTGGAAAAGCACTCGATTTTCCGTATGCGGAGATGGACCGTGTGGCAAAAATGGTGCCGATGGAACTGAATATTACGATTGACCGTGCCCTGCAGGTCAACCCGGAATTCCGCAGCCTCTATGATGGGGATGCACGTATGCACGAACTGATTGACATGGCAAAGCGTCTCGAAGGGCTGCCGAACCACACATCCGTACATGCGGCAGGGGTTGTGATCTATCCGGGAGAGGCGAGCAATTATGTGCCGCTGGGGCGTGCCAGTGACGGAACACCGACGGCAGAGTACAATATGGTACAGCTTGAGGAACTTGGTCTTTTAAAGATGGATTTCTTAGGACTCCGCACGCTTACCGTATTAAAAGATGCCGTCAAAAATGTAAAGGCATCCCAAGGCATCGACATTGACATCGATCATATCGATTTGAATGATAAAAAGGTACTTGATTTTATCGGAACCGGGCGCACCGAGGGTGTGTTCCAGCTGGAATCTGCGGGCATGCAGAACTTCATGAAAGAGTTAAAACCACAGAATTTCGAGGATATCGTTGCCGGAATTTCCCTGTACCGTCCGGGACCTATGGATTTTATTCCAAACTACATCAGGGGAAAGAATAATGCAGACACCGTTACTTACGTGACGCCGGAATTGCAGCCGATCCTTGAGCCAACGTATGGATGTATCGTTTATCAGGAGCAGGTGATGCAGATCGTACAGCAGCTTGCGGGGTATACGATGGGACAGGCGGACAACATCCGCCGCGCCATGAGCAAAAAAAAGCAGTATGTCATCGATGCGGAGCGGCAGAGTTTCGTCTACGGAGATTCAGAGCGCGGCATCAGGGGCTGCGTGGCAAACGGCATTGATGAGAAAGCGGCAAACAGTATTTACGATTCCATGGTGGATTTTGCAAAGTATGCGTTTAACAAATCCCATGCGGCAGCCTATGCGGTCATCAGTGTGCAGACCGCGTGGCTGAAGTTTTACTATCCGGTGGAATTTATGGCAGCACTTATGACGTCCGTGATTGACAATTCGGCAAAAGCCGCGGAGTATCTGCTGCATTGTAAGGAACTCGGTATTTCCGTGCTCCCGCCGGATATCAATGTGGGACAGGGAGAATTCACGGCAGAGGGAAATGCCGTGCGCTATGGTCTGTATGCCATTAAATCCCTGGGACGTCCGGTGATTGACAGCATCATCGGGGAACGCAAAAAAGGTGGTTCATACCGCACCCTGCAGGATTTCATTGAACGTACGGTGCAGCGGGACATCAACAAACGTGCGATCGAGAATCTGATCAAGGCAGGTGCCTGTGACGGGCTTGACGGTAACCGGCATCAGATGTCCATTGTCTATACGTCCATTGTAGATGATGTCGTGCGACGGAAAAAGACCGGGCTGGAAGGACAGATGAGCCTGTTTGATTTTGTCGGGGAGGAAGATAAAAAGGACTACGAAGTCCATTATCCGAATGTGGAGGAGTTCCCGAAGGAAGTGCTGCTTGGCTTTGAAAAAGAAGTGCTTGGGATTTATTTAAGCGGGCATCCGTTGGAAGATTACCTTGGTAAAATGAAGAAAAATGTCACGGCAAATGCAGCGGATTTTGTCAGGGAAGAGGAAAGCGGCACAATTCGTGTGACAGATAATATGCATGTGGTTGTGGGTGGCATGATTGCAGCAAAAACCGTTAAATATACAAGGAATAATCAGGCAATGGCATTTCTGACAGTGGAGGATCTGACCGGTTCTGTGGAAATTATTGTATTCCCAAAAGATTATGAGAGGTACAACCGCTTTTTGAATGATGAGGAGAAGATTTTCGTAGTCGGACACGCAACGGTGGAGGAGGAACAGGACGGAAAAGTGATCTGCGAGCGGATCGTTCCGTTTGACGATACCAGAAAGGAACTCTGGCTGCAGTTTCCGACAAAGAGTGATTTTTCTGAGAAAGAACAGCAGGTGTATGATATTCTCCGGGATTCGGACGGAAATGATGAAGTGGTAATTTATATATCGGATGTCAAAGCATTTAAAAGATTGCCAAGAAACCGTGCGGTTGGTACAAATTCTGTGCTCTTGGCACGTTTGACGGAATTTCTGGGCGAAAAAAATGTAAAAGTTGTGGAAAAAGGCATTGAAAATCGCGCGTAATAAGTATAGAATAAAACAGATTAAAGAATTTCATTTTAATTTTAATAAATGGAGGATTTCACAATGGCGAAAGAGATTAACACAATTGGTGTACTGACCAGTGGAGGAGATGCCCCGGGAATGAACGCTGCAATCCGTGCAGTTGTCCGTCAGGCTTTATCCAAGGGAAAGAAAGTGAAAGGAATCAAGCGTGGATACGCTGGATTATTGAACGAAGAAATTATTGACATGAACGGACAGAGCGTTTCCGATACAATTTCCCGTGGTGGTACTATTTTACAGACTGCCCGTTGTATGGAGTTTACCACACCGGAAGGACAGCAGAAAGGTGCGGAGATCTGTAAGAAGCATGGAATTGATGCAATCGTTGTTATCGGTGGAGATGGTTCTTTCAAGGGTGCACAGAAGCTTGCTGCACTGGGAATCAATACCATTGGGCTTCCTGGAACCATTGATCTGGATATTGCATGTACCGATTATACCATTGGCTTTGACACTGCTTGTAATACAGCCATGGAAGCGATTGACAAGGTTCGTGATACTTCTACTTCCCATGAGAGATGCTCAATTATCGAGGTTATGGGTCGTGGAGCCGGACATATCGCATTGTGGTGCGGTCTTGCAAACGGTGCTGAGGAGATTCTCCTTCCGGAAAAATATGATTACGATGAGCAGCGTCTGATTGATCAGGTAGTCAACGCAAGAAAGAACGGAAAGCAGCACTATATTATTGTAAATGCTGAGGGTATCGGTCATTCACAGAGCATGGCAAAGCGTATCGAGGAAGCGACAGGTGTTGAGACACGCGCAACGATTCTCGGACATATGCAGCGTGGTGGAAGCCCGACATGTAAGGACCGTGTCTATGCAACCACAATGGGTGCAATGGCAGTTGACCTTCTCTGCGAAGGAAAGAGCAACCGTGTCATTGGACATAAGGGTGGCAAGTTTGTAGATTTCGACATTGATGAAGCTTTGGCTATGAAGAAAGATGTCGATGAGTACATGTACGAAATCTCAAAGACACTGGTATAGTTATTCCTTTTATTGGAGAACATAGTGCGGCAGGGAATTCTCTCTGCCGCATTTTTAGGTTTGAAATCAATGGGATTTTCAAGGAGACGGGCAATGGACAACACCAAGGAAATTCTCACACTGGCAGTAGAAATCGGGGACGCGATGCTGCGGTGCGGAGCAGAAATTTACCGGGTGGAAGATTCTGTGATACGCATATTGGAAGCTTTTGGTCTGGATGATTTTGATGCTTATGTTTTATCCAACGGAATTTTTGCAAGTGCAAATGAGAGCAGGGAGGATGCCTGCAGTGTGGTAAGATATGTTCCACTTTCGGCAACCCATCTGGGGAAACTCGCTGCTTTAAATCAGCTGACCCGAGATATCTGTAATCATAAATGTTCGGTTGCAGAGGCATCAGAGCGGTTGAAACAGTGCAAAAAAATTCCGGTTTATGCGAATGCGGTACAGTTACTGGCATGTGGAATCGGTTGTGCAGCGTTTACCTTCATGTTTGGAGGGCATCTGCCGGAAGCACTGTATGCATTTTTTGTAGGGCTGATAGAGCAGCTGGCATTGTTTGTGTGCCGGAAGCGTAAAGTTTCCAGATTTTTAACGAATGTATATGTCAGTCTGTTGATCTCTTTGCTTAGTCTGCCAGCGGCCGCGGGTGTGATACCTGTTTTGCATGACAAAGTGGTGATCGGGGCAATTATGCCGTTAGTACCTGGAATTGCACTGACAACATCCATTCGTGATTTTTATAATGGCGATTATTTGTCCGGAACGATCCATCTGATTGATGCACTTCTTACGGCACTTTGCATTGCAGTGGGCATTGCACTGCCGATTCTGTTGTTGCGATATGGAGGAAACTTACCGGTATGAGTTATGTGCTTCAGTTTTTTATTGCAGCGATTGCCACGGTTACTTTTGCCATTTTGTTTGCGGCACCCAAAAAAGAACTGATTTTTTGCGGTATTTCGGGCGGGCTTGCCTGGCTGGTTTATTTTATTTTGTACAGGCAGTCGGGGAATGTGGTTTTGGGCAGTCTGGTGGCAACCTTTGTTTTGACAATTTTAAGTCGTATTCTGGCAGTGGCAAGATGCAATCCTGCCACGATTTATCTGGTATCCGGGATTTTCCCACTGGTTCCGGGAGCCGGTATCTATTATACGGCATATTATCTGATATCCGGAATGCCGGCAAAATGCTCGGCAAAAGGGCTGGAAACTTTTGAGATTGCCCTGGCCATTGTATTTGGGATTATTTTTGGCTTCTCGATTCCGGAAACACTGTTTCATAAAAGGAAACAGTAAGTAATGGGAAAGGATTGTACGGATGATATGATTACAAGCAGTGCAAATCAGCAGATGAAACATCTGTCACAGCTGATGAAAAGGGCGAAAGAACGAAAAAAAGAACAGGTCTTTGTTGTGGAAGGAATAAAGATGTTTCAGGAAGCACCGGCGGATACGGTGGTGTCTGTCTACGTGTCGGAAAGTTTTCTGGAAAAACCGGAACATGAAAAATGTCTGCAGGGATACCGGTATGAGGTCGTGAGTGATGCGGTATTCCGGGAAATTTCGGATACACAGACTCCGCAGGGAATCCTTGCGATTGTCCGCATGCCGAAGTATGATCTGCCCGATCTTTTGCAGGGGGATCGCACGCATCTTTTAATTCTTGAGAGCGTGCAGGATCCGGGAAATCTTGGAACGATGGTGCGCACCGGAGAGGGTGCCGGCATCACGGGAATTATAATGAATAAAACGACGGTGGATCTGTTTAACCCGAAAACCATACGCTCGACGATGGGAAGTATCTACCGTGTTCCGTACCTGATCACGGAGCATCTGCCGGATCTGCTTGATGAGCTGCATAAGGAGAATATCCGATTGTATGCGGCACATTTAAAAGGAGATACATATTATGATGCCTTTGATTTTACCGGGGCATGTGGCTTCCTGATTGGAAATGAGGGGAACGGTCTGTCTGATGAAATTGCAGAGTGTGCGGATTGCTATCTGAAGATTCCCATGGAGGGAAAGGTGGAGTCGCTGAATGCAGCCGTTTCTGCAGCACTTTTGATGTATGAATGTAAGAGACAGCGGGGAGAGCACAATGAAAATATGGTTTAAAATCTGGGAAAACACACACTTATTAAAATCGGAAACCATAGAAGATGATACGGAGGATACACGTACACATAAGATTTTTCATGCGCTTGAAGAAGTCTGTCTGAAGTGGGATCTTGGAAAACCGATCTGGTTTGATGCGAATATAGCGGAATTTCAAAGGCATGCGCGAACGAGGTTTGGCAAGGACAATTTTGTGGAGGAAACAGAATTTGATTATCTGGAGATACAGGTGATAGACGAAGATTAAAAAAATATTAAATTTGTTGCTTTCTGCGTACAGAACGTGTTTCTTGTGATATGATAATACCATATGGGAAAGCACGTTAATACATGTGTGAGGTCTGCTTTCGCATTTATGAAAGGAATGTCTGCCATTGTGGCAGGAAAGAGGAGGAATGACATGGGAACATCGCAGATGCTGGGGGAAGATATTGATAGTTGGGAAACTATGATGTTTTTATATAATTCTGCACTGAAAGAGGTGGGAACAAAACTTGAGATTTTAAATGACGAGTTTGTTCATATACATAAGTACAATCCGATTGAATATATTAAGTCGAGGATTAAAACACCGGAAAGTATTGTAAAAAAATTAAAGCGTGACGGATATGAGAGTACGATCGAGAATATGAGAAATTATATTAACGATATTGCAGGAATCCGTATTGTCTGCTCGTTTACTTCGGATATTTACCGTCTTGCAGAGATGATCGGAAAACAGAATGACCTGACCGTGATCTGTGTAAAAGACTATATCAAAAATCCGAAAGTCAGCGGTTACAAGAGTTTCCATATGCACGTGACGGTTCCTATCTTTTTATCGGACCGTGTGGTTGAGACAAAGGTGGAAATCCAGATCCGCACCATTGCAATGGATTTCTGGGCAAGTCTGGAGCACAAGATTTATTATAAATTTGAGGGGCATGCCCCGGAATATATCAGCCGGGATCTGCGTGCCTGTGCAGAAATTGTTTCAAACCTCGATGCAAAGATGCTGCAGCTGAATGAAGCAATTTTAGAAGAAAAGGAAAAAGAGGAACAGAAGAAAAAGGAAGAATAGTTACGAAGAATAAAACTATTACGGAACAGTCGGAAAGAAGGGAATGCTATGGTACCTTCCATTGCACGTCAGAGTGTGATTTTAAAATGTAATATGCAAAAATCCGTGATGCTTGGAAACTACGAATTTTTCTATGCTGCGGGATTGATGAGAAAATTATACAACATAGAGATCCGGACAGATATGGAACCGGAACAGATTCTGGAAGCGATTCTGCAGATGCAGGATAATCTGGCTCCGCAGAGTGAACAGGAAAAATATCTGATACAGATCATAAAGAATTATGAGCCGTCAGCGGATCATGATGCACAGATGGATGAACTGTTTGCCTGGGGAGAACAGGAACCTGACATGTGGCAGGTCACGACATCGTTCCATCCGGTTATAAGGTAACTATGAGCGATAGTTACCTTATATTTTTGCAATTTTCGTACATACTACAAGTAATTTTAAAAGAAAGATGAGGATGTATGAAATGAGTAAGATGACTCTGGAACAGGAAGAAGTGCGCAATCAGGAGTATAATGAGTATGTCGAACAGATGACACCGAAACATAATCTGTGGGCAAATATGGGAAAAGCCTTTTTGCTGGGGGGAGGTATCTGCCTGTTGGGACAGATTATTTTACAGATTGCAGCCGGGGTATTCGGACTTAAGGCAGAGGATGCCGCTCTTTGGTGCAGTTTACTTCTTGTTCTTCTTTCGGTGATCCTGACGAGCTGTAATGTATATGGGGTTCTTGCCAACTGGGGAGGCGCAGGGGCATTGGTTCCGATTACCGGATTTGCAAATGGCGTGTGTGCTTCTGCGGTGGAATTCCAGAAAGAGGGACAGGTATTTGGTATCGGATGCCAGATTTTTAAGATTGCCGGTCCGGTGATTTTGTATGGAATTTTTTCAAGCTGGGTGCTGGGACTTATTTACTGGCTATTTTAAATTCGCTGGTTAACTGCGTGGTCCGGGGCCTTTTGAATTTCTTTAGAGGGAAGGATTTGCGGGGGAGTTGTTTTAGATATAAGGTTTCTCGATGCGACGGAAGAAGGGGGACATTCTCTTTCTACAGAAAAATTTACAAGTTAGCTCTGGCGTTGGTTTCAGGTTCATGAACTAAAGTTTTTCAGTTTACGCAATTCACGGTAGGCTGTGAGTGCCAGAGCAGATTGTAAATTTGTTCTTCCGAAAGAAATGTTCCCCTTCTTCCTGTGGATTGAGGAATTATAAGTAAAAAAATGATGCCCGCAAATCCTGTTCGTGTAGAAAACATAAAGGCACCGGAACTTGCAGTTAAAGGCGCTTCCGAAAGAAAATACTGTCGTGGTATCTATGGCAATAAAATCCATGTAAAAGATACCATTATGGTACCTATATACGAAAAATTTAACATTCAGATACCGGAAAGTCTCTATAGATCAAAAATTGCTTCTCCAGATACCACTTTAGTGAAAAAAGCGGTATCCAGAGAAGCAATTTTTACTATATAGGTGACATTTCAAAATTTTAAGCACTAAAATTTTGGAAAAACGTCACCTTAGACTTTAATTTCTCATCTATAGATACCATGTCTTATCATCAAGTGATTTAACAGGATGCCTTTCAATTATATTTTTTCCAACCAACAGGAAGACGGGGGACATTTCTTTCGGAAGAATAAATTTGCAACTTGTTCTGGCACTCACAGCCTACAGTAAATTGCGTAAACTGAAAAACTTTACTTTATGAACTTGAAATCAACGCCAGAGCTAACTTGCAAATTTTTCTGGAGAAAGAGAATGTCCCTCGTCTTCCGTCATATCGGGAAAACTTATATTTTTTCCCGCGTACTTTTCCTGAATTTGCACATACTACCATAGAAAATAGGTAATCAAAGAGGTGCGGAATGAAAGAAAAACGGGAAATAGTTTATCTGAAGGCAGATCGCAACAGTGTCTGCCATGATCCAAAAATAAAGATACAGGATGTGATGTCTGTACAGTGTGCAGATTCTGCAATCTGTGCCGGAATAAAAAATAAAACACTGTATACGTTTAAGAAAAACGATGACCAGAAAAAAGAAGGAAAAAAGAAAAAACGAATGGAAGTATTTTCGATGCTAAATGTGATCGAACGGATACAGACGGATTACCCGGATGTGGAAATTGTTAGTATCGGGGAACAGGATTTTGTGGTGCAATTGTTAGATGCACCGATGGCACCGAAATGGCTGGAGACGCTTAAAGTTGTTGTGATGGTTGTAGTAATCTTTCTTGGAGCGGCATTTACGATTATGGCATTTAACAATGACGTGTCCGTGGGGGAAGTGTTTGACCGGTTTTATCAGCAGGTGATGGGAAAAGAAAAACCGAAAGTATCAGAAATCGAAATTTTTTACTGTCTGGGACTGGCAGTGGGAATTTTGGTATTTTTTAACCATATCGGAAAGAAAAAAATCACTTCAGATCCGACACCGATTCAGGTTGAGATGCGAAAGTATGAACAGGATGTCGATATGGCATTTATAGAGAACGCGGGAAGAAAGGGGCATGAACACGATGTTTCTTAGACACATTTTTATGGCGGGTCTTGCGACAGCCTGCGGCATTGCGGTTTCTGCCGGAACGTTTGCGTTTCTTCTGGTGATCGGGGTCATTCCGCGCATGATCAAACGCTGCAATTTTGGAGAACGGATACTGATGGTCGAAAATACGGTTATACTGGGGGTATTGACCGGTGCCGTATTTTCTGTGGTGGAGTGGAAGGCACAGCTGCCGTATCCGTGGCTGGCGCATGTCATTTTGGGCGCTTATGGAACTGCAGCGGGAATTTTTGTGGGATGTATTGCGGTGGCACTGGCAGAAATATTAAATACTTTTCCGATCCTGTTCCGGCGTCTGTATATCAACCGTGGACTCAGTGGTGTTATGATTGCCATGGCACTGGGGAAAATGGCTGGTTCTTTTTATTATTTCTTTTTTGGTTACGGGCTTCCAAAATATTGGTAAATCCATATTTTCTAATTGCAATCTTCTTTGTGTCTGGCGTATAATAAAAGGTACGATTAGTTACAGACTAAAGGAGAGAATTTTAAATGGGCAGATATGCATTGGATATGGAAAAATATGCAGATTTGGCAAGGACTGCATCTGCGGAGGGATGCGTGTTATTGAAAAATGACAACAGTACCCTGCCACTTAAAAAAGGAGATAAAGTTGCTGTATTTGGGCGCATGGCGTTTCATTATTACAAGAGCGGACTTGGCTCGGGCGGACTGGTAAATACACGCTATGTGGTTGGAATCCTTGATGCGCTGCGCGCCTGCAAAGATATTGCGCTGGATGAAGAACTGATTGGGATCTACGAAAAATGGATCAAAGACCATCCATATGACGAAGGTGAGGGATGGGGGCTGGTTCCGTGGTCACAGGAAGAAATGCCCGTGACGGAAGAGATGCTTCAAACCGCATCCGGGGATGATGTGGCACTGGTGATTCTTGGACGTACGGCGGGGGAAGACCAGGACAATACGGACAAGCCGGGCAGTTATAAGCTGACACGGACAGAAGAAGACCTGATCCGTAAAGTGAGCAGTCAATTTTCACGCACGGCCGTTATTTTAAATGTGGGAAATATCATTGATATGAAATGGGTCAGAGAATTTGATCCGGCAGCGGTACTCTATGCATGGCAGGGAGGTCAGGAAGGTGGAAACGGTGTCTGTGATGTACTTATGGGGCGTGTGAATCCGTGCGGAAAACTGACCGATACGATTGCAGAGGATATCAGTGACTATCCATCCACGTCAAATTTCGGGGATTTACAGAAAAACTATTATAAAGAAGATATCTATGTGGGATATCGGTATTTTGAGACATTTGCCAAAGATAAAGTTTTGTATCCGTTTGGATTTGGATTGTCGTATACTTCTTTTTCCGTGCAAGCGTCTGCAGAAGAAAAGGACGAGCATACGGTCTGTGTAAAGGCAACAGTGAAAAATACCGGAACAAAACCGGGGAAAGAAGTGCTTGAAGTATATGCCAAAGCCCCACAGGGGGTACTGGATACACCGGTGCGTGTTCTTTGTGGATTTGCAAAGACAAAGGAACTGGCAGCAGGGGAAGAAGAGCATATTACTCTGGAGATTCCGAAAAATACATTTGCCTCCTATGATGACAGTGGTGTAACCGGACACAGGGACTGTTTTGTGCTGCTGGAGGGTACTTATACCATTTATGTGGGAACCGATGTGCGGACGGCACAAAAGGCAGGCAGTTATCCGCAGACGTTTACAGTACTTGAACAGCTTGAGGAAGTCTGTGCACCGCAGAAACCGTTTGCCCGTATGACAAGAAAGCCGGGTGATGTGATCGGATATTCCGATACACCGGAACGGATCTATGGTCCGTATGACCGCGTGGAAAAACCGGCAGAGATTTCACAGACTGGTGATAAAGGCTATCGTCTGGAAGATGTATATGACAAAAAGATTTCCATGGAGACATTTGTGGCACAATTGTCGGACGAGGATCTGATTATGCTGTTCCGCGGAGAAGGCATGTGCAGTCCGAAGGTGACTCCGGGTACTGCAGCGGCATTTGCAGGACTGACTCCGTCTTTGAGGAAGTTTAGAATTCCGGCAGAATGTGCATCGGACGGACCATCCGGAATACGTATGGACTGCGGAACAAAGGCGTTTTCCCTTCCGAACGGAACGTTGCTCGGATGTACATTTAACTGTGAACTGGTGCGTCAATTATATGAAATGACAGGGCTTGAACTGCGGTTAAACCGTGTAGATACATTGCTCGGACCGGGATTGAATATTCACAGAAATCCGTTGAACGGACGAAACTTTGAGTATATTTCCGAAGATCCGTTTTTAACCGGAAAAATGGGAGCCGCACAGCTGCAGGGACTTAATATTGCAGGTTCTACAGGAACCATCAAACATTTTGCGGCAAACAATCAGGAAACGAAACGACATGAGGCAGATTCGATTATTTCCGTGCGGGCACTGCGGGAAATTTATCTGAAGGGATTTGAAATTGCGGTAAAAGAAGGACCGGCCCGCTCTGTTATGACTACATATGGCCCGGTCAACGGGGTGTGGACTGCAGGAAGTTATGATCTCAATACCATTGTATTGCGTAAAGATTGGGGATTTTCCGGCATCGTTATGACCGACTGGTGGGCAAAGGCAAACCATGAGGGACAGCCATCGGATCCGCGTATACATGCGGTCATGGCAGCGGCACAGAATGATGTATATATGGTGACTGCAGATGCGCAGGATATGCAGCAGGATGATATGCTCGAAGAATTCCAGAAGGGAAATCTTACGAGAGGACAGCTGCAGAGAAATGCCATCAATATATTGCAGTTTGTACTAAAATCCCCGGCGATGCTTTATGAGATGGATAGGATTTCTCCGGAAGAACTTAAAGACCGGAAGAATGCTGCAAAAGATGATCTGGATGTCTCAAAGATGATGAAATTTGTGGCAGATGAACAGGGAAAAATCTGCATTTCCGGTGACGGCTGGGATACACATCAGGGAAAAGAAATACTTGCGGATCTGGATTTGAAAGCCGGAAGTTATGAACTGCAGATGAAAGTGAAATCAAATCTGGATGATCTGGCACAGCTTCCGGTAACGGTATATCTGGACAATATTATCAAAGGAACAATGTCCTTCCGGGGATCGAAAGGGCAGTGGGTGACACAGCAGATCCGGTTTGATACATTCGAGGGACATCATTATATGAGATTATATTTTGGAGCAACCGGACTTACGGTAGATCATATAGCGTTTCAGCTGTCCGGGTGCGCAGACAAGGAGCAGTAATACATGAATGTTTTAAAAGTAAAAAAGGGAGAAACGCTCGCCAAAAAACAGGACAAGGTGATGGAGTGGTATCTGATTCAGGAGGGTTCCGTGATCCGGCAGTTTGCATTTGCAGAGATCATTATGCACCGGAATGCAATTGTGGGTATTCTCGAGAACGAATGGTTTGCCTGCGATTATGTGGCAAATGAAGATACGACATTGATTGTGATTCCATGTAAAAATGCACAGGATCTGCGGAAAATTTTATCGGAGCATGAAAACTTCCGCCCGATTTTTTTGCGTACGGCAGTGGAACAGCGGCATCAGGCACTGTGTCTGTATGCCAGTCTGCAGAAAAAATGCATGCTTTTACATAATGCTGCGGAAACGTTGTACAGCGAATACAAAAATCTGTGCAGCGAGAAGCTTCTTGATGAACAGGATTTTCCGCGTATGGAACAGTTTGCAGCTTTAAAAATGCAGCACCGTGCGGAAAACTGGGAGATTGCAAACAGTAACAGTCTGGTCCGGAGTTATCTGAAAGAATATATGCAGCTGATGATCAAAGATGACAGTCTGTGTGTGGGAGCAATCATGGAGGCGGCGGCACAGATGCGCCGTGTGACACAGGGAATCGGCGAGATGGTAAATTATCTGCAGTACAACAGGGATATTTTATTTTCAGATTCCAGAGATGATATTTTTCATCTGTTTTTTGCAATGGCAGTCCAGCAGTCGCAGAAAAAGCAGGACATTTCCGAGATCAAAAAGCGTCTGTTAAATATGGTGGATGTCATGACAAAGCTTGATGTATACGACAAAAAGCAGATGGCGGAGGCACATGAGCTCTGCGAGAATTACGACTTTACCAAGGAGTCCGAAGGCCGTATCAATATTATGCGTGAGGATTGTATTGCACATATTATGGAGTATGCAGGATATGGCAGCGATATGATCAGGGATTTCCACAGCATTGTGCAGCAGTACCGGGAGCTGCCGGATATGATGTCTACAGACAATGAGGCGAGACAGCTGCGCAGGGAAATCACAAAGGTCTTTTACGATATTTATACCAAGGCGTTTATGAGATCAGTTGAGGAACTGGTCAAGCCGTCACCGATCATGATGATGTTTTTCAATTTTGGGTTTATGGATGCGGAGGTGCTGGGGGAAACTAACACAAATGCACTGTATAATCTGACGGATTCGCTTGGATTGTTTCACTCTGCAAATGTCTATACGGTTTATGATTGGCTGGTACAGATTTATCAGGGAAAGAAAGAACCGTCCCGCAATGAATTTGACCAGGATTTCAATGCATTTCTGCTGGAAGAAAAGAGAACTGGGAATATTACGGAAGCGCAGATGCAACAGTATAAAAATGACAGCAGGCAGAAAGTACAGTTTGAGATCCGCAATATGTTTACCTCCGGAAACCGTGTGACCTATGGCCGTGTGACTACATTCTGTCCGGTTCTGATGGAAGAGGATTTCATCAACACCGTGGAAAAGATGGCAGTTACCGCAGAAAAAATTGCCGATGCCATCAATAAGGTGCGCTGTGTGGATTATTCTGCACTCTATCATGATGTCATGTTTTCCGATCCGGATCGCGGAATCAATCAGGAATGGATCAAAAAGGAGATTCTGCCGGATGTGATTCTGATGCCAAATGCCGGAACCCGTACCCTGATGTGGCAGGAGACATCCGGTGCCAAGATTGATACACCAGCGCGTTTTCTGTTTCCGATCTTTTCCGCAGTGGATCTCGATGATCAGATGGTGGAATGTATCGGCCGATACCGCTGGGAGATCTGCAGACGTGTGCAGGGTGTATACTGGAACGATATCCGGGAAAAATCGCTTACGGCGGAGTACTGTGATTTTATTCAGTATTATCGCAAAAATTCAGATCTTTCCGCAGATGCAAAGGAAAAGATCAAGACTGCACTGTCCCGTGCGCGCAACAGTTACCGTGAGGTATTTGTCAAGGACTATCAGGCATGGATGAAGTATGAGTCACAGGGAAGTTTCCGACTGAATAAAGTGGCAAGAGATATTCTGGTAAGGTATTGTCCGTTTGCAAAGGATATCCGCCAGGGACTGGCCACCAATCCACAGTATCAGAATGCATTTCACAGACTTGATGCGGAAAACAGAAAGAAACTGCAGCGGTTCCGTTCTGTTTACGATAAATATGAGGCTGCCGGCGGAGAGATCACACCGGAACTGAAAGAAAATCTGCGGTTTTATCAGATGTAGGAACGGATATGGAATATATAGCTTATGTAGAGACCCCGTATAAAGAAAAATTTGGAATTCCCAGACAGAGTGGGCTGGCGGAGAGCACCTGTGGGGAAATTATTTTCACACCGAAATTCCGGAATCCGGATGCAGTGCGTGGAATCGAAGAGTTTTCCCACCTGTGGCTTCTCTGGGAGTTTTCCAGGGCAAAGCAGGATACCTTTCATGCAACGGTAGCGCCCCCACGCCTGGGAGGAAAAGAAAAACGGGGCGTGTTTGCCACACGTTCCCCCTTTCGCCCGAATTCGATAGGACTTTCATGCGTGAAACTTGAAAAGGTACGCATCGATCAGAAGCTTGGACCGGTTCTTACGGTTTCCGGGCTGGATCTGCTTGATCACACACCGCTTTTTGATATCAAACCGTATCTGCCGTACGTGGATGCCCATCCGGAGGCAGAAAACGGTTTTGCGGAAGAATTCCGGGAGTTTCAGATACCGGTAGTATTTCCGGAGGAATTGCAGGCACAGATTCCGGAACATCTGCGAGGACCGCTTCTTGAGGTTCTTGCACAGGACCCCAGGGCAGCATACAACAAAAAGCCGGATTATATCTACGGGATGGCATTTGATGATTATGACATTCGGTTTACGGTGGCAGAGGGAATCCTGACGGTAAAAGAGGTCACAAGGCGCACGCAGGAATGGAAAAAAGTCAAGTGAGAGTTGCGCTTGTGCGGGGAAAGTCTTATAATAGAAACATCAAAAGTCAAAAACGCGAAGAAATTCGTGTAGTAGTGAGGTAAGAGGATGAAAGAGTTAAAAGAGTACATTCGCAGTATCCCGGATTTCCCGGAGAAGGGAATTATTTTCCGTGATGTCACAAGTGTACTGCAGGATGCAGATGCACTGAAGCTTTCCATTGATGAACTGGCAAAACGCTTGGAGGGCGTTGATTTTGATGTGATCGCCGGAGCAGAATCCAGAGGCTTTATCTTTGGAGCACCACTTGCTTATGTCATGCATAAGCCGTTTGTACCGATTCGTAAAAAGGGAAAACTGCCGTGTGAGACAGTTGAAAAAACATATGATCTGGAGTATGGTACGGCAACGATTGAAATGCATAAAGATGCCGTTAAAAAAGGAGAAAAGGTTGTACTTTTGGATGATCTGATTGCAACCGGCGGAACCATGAAAGCTGCTGCGGAACTGGTAGAGGAACTTGGCGGTGAAGTGGTAAAGATGCTGTTTCTCATAGAGTTAAGCGATCTCAACGGACGGGAAGTCTTAAAGGACTATGACGTGGACTCTGTCGTACAGTTCGAAGGCAAATAATCGAATAAAAAAGAAAATTCTGCACATACTGTATCAAAAACAAAGTAAGGAGAGATAGTATGGATCAGCAGGTTGGATCAGGGAGTCTTTGCTTTGCAAAGGCTCCTTTTATTATTGGAACAGCATCTGTGGTTGGAACCAAAGAGGGGGAAGGCCCCCTGGCAGATGCATTTGACTGTATCGGACCGGATGATAAATTTGGTCAGCAGACATGGGAGGCCGCAGAGAGCAGTCTGCAGAAAGAAGCATTGACGCTTGCCCTCGGGAAAGCAGATCAAAAGCCGGAAGATATGAGGTATCTGTTTGCCGGAGATCTGCTTGGACAGCTGATTGCCTCATCATTTGGACTGAAAACGTTTGAAATTCCACTGTTTGGACTGTACGGGGCATGTTCCACATGTGGAGAAGCGCTGGCACTTTCTGCAATGACGGTAGCGGCCGGATATGCGGATCGCGTGGCTGCAGTCACTTCGAGCCATTTTGCCAGTGCGGAAAAACAGTTCCGTTTTCCGCTGGAATACGCAAATCAGCGTCCGGTAAGTGCCACATGGACAGTGACCGGAGGCGGTGCATTTATTCTGTCAAAGGATGCGAAGCAGCCGCTGGCAAAGGTGGCGGGAGTCACAACCGGAAAGATTGTAGATTACGGAATCAAGGATTCCATGAATATGGGAGCCGTGATGGCACCGGCAGCCGCCGAGCTGATTGCACAGAATCTTACGGATTTTAAACGAAAACCGGAAGATTACGACCGGATTATCACGGGAGATCTGGGAGAAGTCGGTCAGCAGATTCTGTTTGATCTGCTGCTGAAAAAAGGCATGGATATCCGCAAGCAGCATGAGGACTGTGGCATGTTAATTTTTGATTCACAGACACAGGGAACCGGTTCCGGAGGATCGGGATGCGGATGTGCAGCCTCGGTGCTGAGTGCGCATTTTCTGCCAAAACTGGCAAGCGGGGAATTGAAAAGAATACTTTTTGTGCCGACAGGCGCACTGCTTTCTACGGTCAGTTTCAATGAAGGACAGACAATACCGGGGATTGCACACGGTGTTGTGCTGGAAAGCTGTATTTCATCCGCAAAAAAGGAGGGATAAGGATATGCAGTATGTAATTGCATTTGTAACAGGGGGAATGATCTGTGCACTGTCACAGATCCTGATGGAAAAAACAAAAATGCTTCCGGGACGTATCATGGTTCTTTTGGTCTGCCTTGGGGCCATCCTTGGATTTGTGGGGATCTATGAGCCGTTTTCCAAATGGGCGCAGGCGGGCGCGAATGTGCCGCTTCTGGGATTTGGAAACAATCTCTGGAAGGGTGTCAAAGAGATGGTGGACAAGAAAGGATTTATCGGTATTTTTCTGGGAGGCTTTAAAAACTGTGCGGCAGGACTTTCCGCAGCACTCGTTTTTTCTTATATTGCCTCCCTGCTCTGCCAGCCAAAGATGAAAAAGCACTAGCAAATCTGGAAAATTCTGTTGTATAATAAATGGGAATTTTGCACACACTAGCTTTGTAGATCAAATAAAAGGAGATATGTGTGATGAAAAAATTAAAAGTTCTGATGATGGGCGGAATGCTTGCAGCAGGGATCTGTCTGTTTGCGGCCTGTGGTACAGCAAATGATGACGGAACGAACAATGGTGTAAACGATACTTCCAATACACAGGTTACTACACAGGAAAACATTCCGGGAACGGACAATACGACTGGAAATGGTACAACAGACAATAATACGGATGCCGGAAATTCCAAAAACGATGGCAATGTCGGAAAAGATATCGGGGATGTGGGAAAAGATGTCGTGGATGGTGTGAAAGATGCCGGTGATGCTGTGGCAGATGGCGTGGATGATGCAATTGACGCGGTAGATCCGGATGCAGACACAAACAATGGCGGTAAGACCAATACCGGACGTTAGACAGGATTACCTATGAAAAAAGAAACTTACGTTAAAATGACCCAGCCGTTTCGGGATGACCCGAAACGTGCGCGGGCGTTACATAGAGCAAATAAAATATTGACGGTTGTGATTTTTGTGGCATATCCATGCCTGCTTCTGTGGCTGCTGTGGCAGAAGGATATGCGGCTATATAAAGCCATCTGTGTGCCGCTGGACGGATTTATTATTGTGACGGTTGTGCGGGTCTGGATCAACCGGAAACGGCCGTATGAAATATTTGAACTGCCATCTGTGATTCCAAAAGATACGAAAGGACATTCCTGGCCGAGCCGGCATGTGTTTTCCGCGGCAGTGATTGCGTTTACGTTCTGGTTTGTGTGCCCGGCTGTGGGGATTGTATTTTTGCTTATGACAGTTGCTATTGCATGGATCCGGGTAGTTTCCGGAGTGCACTTTATCAGTGATGTAGTGGCGGGATTTCTTTTTGCTGCGTTTTTTTCTTTGTTTTTTTAGTGTGGTTTTCACCGGCTATGCCGGAAAAATTACTGGCTTTCTTTCCGGAACTGGCGCGGTGTCATGCTGTATTTTTGTTTGAACACCCGGTTAAAATAGGAAAGATTTTCAAAACCGGATTCCGCCGCAATATCCAGAATGGAGGAGTCGGAAGTTGTCAGCAGACGCGAGGCGATTGTCAGGCGGTAGTCCCGCAGATAGTCCACGAAAGACGTTCCCATAGTTTCTTTGAAATACCGCATAAAATGAGATTCGGAAAAATCAACGGTTGCCGCGATGTCGGCAATCGTTATTTTTTGCATGTAATTATTTTCAATGTATTTTAAAACAATTTTCATTTTATCAAGCGTTTTGCGGTTACTGCCTGTCGTTAAGTTCCGGCAGCGGTTGTCTAAAATAAAGAAAAACTGGTACAACTGACTTTTGATGTACAGTTCATAGCCCTGTGGTTTGGTCTTGCTGATTTCGTCACAGGCATCAATTGGCATGATGACATCTGTGTAATAAGGATAGACAGGGGTGAAGATGGTTGGAACCGTGACTTTTCCGCTCATAAGAGGAAGAAGAAAATCGGTGGCAGTCACATCGTTCTGCCGTGGAATCAGCATACTCGGATTAAAGATGATATTTTCATATTCCATGAAGGCATCTTCCAGCTGGTCAATGGAGTGGAGCTGTCCCGGAAGAATAAGAACCAGAGTCGGACCTTTTACTTTGTATTCCCGGAAATCTACCGTAATGCGTCCCATCCCCTTTTTGATGTAGATCAGTTCCAGTTCATCGTGCCAGTGCAGCGGTACACGCGGAAAATCCAGTGGGATCGAGCATAGATATGTATTATAAGGGAAGATGATATCCCCATGTGTGATGGTTTCGTGATAATTTTCATATTCAAGTATATTCATATCTTTATTTTAGCAGAATTGTCCTATGACTGTAAAGGACAAAAACGACAGAAAACGCATGAAACAGGCGAAAACACAGGATATGCAGGCACTGTGGAAATGTACCAAGACAGGTGGCACGAAATTGGTGAAATTTAACAGCTGGGGGTTATTTGAATATGAAAAATGATAGAATAGTATTAGTTTTTGCTCGAATACGACAAGAAATCAACGGAAGAAAATCATATACTAAGTACATCAAAACAACACGAAATCTTGTGGGAGGGAAAACACATGACTTTAGCAAAAGCAGTATCTATGAAATATAACAAGACCATCGAGAAGTGCTCAAACGAGGAAATTTACTATGCACTCCTTGATATGACCAAGCAGATGGCAGAGGACAAGGTCAGCAATGAGGGAAAGAAGAAGCTGTACTACATCTCAGCAGAGTTCTTAATCGGAAAGCTTTTATCCAACAACCTGATCAACCTTGGTATTTATGACAGCGTGAAGTCCGAGCTTGAGGCATCTGGAAAGAACATCGGAGAGATCGAGGAAATCGAGCTTGAGCCTTCACTCGGAAATGGTGGGCTTGGACGTCTGGCAGCCTGCTTCGTAGATTCTATTGCAACACTTGGATTAAACGGTGATGGTGTTGGATTAAATTATCACTACGGATTGTTCAAACAGGTATTTGACCACAACTTACAGAAAGAGACTCCAAACCCATGGATTACACCAGATAGCTGGCTGACAAAGACAGATGTCACTTATCCGGTACAGTTCGGTGGATTTACCGTACAGTCCAGATTATATAACATTGATGTCGTTGGTTATAACAACCGTACTACAAAGCTGCGTCTGTTCGATATCGAGACTGTTGATGAGAGCATTGTCGGAGATACGATCGATTTCAACAAAGATGACATTGCAAAGAACCTGACACTGTTCTTATATCCGGATGATTCGGATGACAAGGGACGTCTCCTTCGTGTTTACCAGCAGTATTTCATGGTAAGCAACGCTGCAAGACTGATTCTTGACGAGGCAGTAGCGAAGGGATCAAACTTACATGACCTGGCAGATTATGCAACCGTTCAGATCAATGATACCCATCCATCCATGGTAATTCCGGAGCTGATCCGTCTGTTACAGGAGAGAGGCATCCTGATGGATGAGGCAGTTTCCATCGTATCTAAGGTATGTGCATACACCAACCATACGATTCTTGCAGAGGCACTTGAGAAATGGCCAATCGGTTTCCTGGATAAGGCAGTTCCACAGCTTATGCCAATTATCCGTGAGCTGGACAACCGTGTACGTGCAAAAGTTTCCGATGAAAGCACCTATATTATCAAAGACGGTCTGGTACACATGGCACATATGGATATCCACTACGGATACAGTGTTAACGGTGTTGCATATCTGCACACAGAGATCTTAAAGAACAGTGAGTTAAATAACTTCTACAAGCTCTATCCGGAGAAGTTTAACAATAAGACAAACGGAATCACATTCCGCCGCTGGCTCATGTCCTGCAACCCGGAGCTTTCCGCAATGATCACAGACTTAATCGGTGAGGGCTGGAAGAAGGATGCCAACGAGTTAGAGAAACTTGGCAATTTCGTCAATGATGATGCGGTACTGGATCGTCTCCTTGCAGTAAAGGCTGGCAAGAAAGCAGATCTGAAGAATTATCTGAAGATGAAACAGGGATTTGAAATTGATGAGAATTCTATCTATGATATTCAGGTAAAGAGACTGCATGAGTACAAGAGACAGCAGATGAATGCACTCTATGTCATCCACAAGTATTTCGAGATCAAGGAAGGCAAGAAGCCGGCAACTCCGATCACCGTATTCTTCGGAGCAAAGGCAGCACCGGCTTACATTATCGCAAAGGATATCATTCATCTGATTCTCTGCTTACAGCAGATCATCAACAATGATCCGGAAGTAAGTCCATACTTAAAGGTATTTATGGTAGAAAACTACAACGTAACCATGGCTGAGAAGATGATTCCTGCATGTGATATCTCCGAGCAGATTTCCCTTGCATCCAAAGAAGCATCCGGAACCGGTAACATGAAGTTTATGTTAAACGGTGCACTGACACTTGGAACCATGGACGGTGCAAACGTAGAGATCGCAGAGCTTGTTGGAAACGAGAACATCTTTACCTTTGGTGAGGATTCCCAGACTGTTATCGACCGCTATGCAAGAGGCGATTACAACTCCAGAAGCTACTATGAGAAAGATTCTGAGTTAAAGAGAGCCGTTGACTTTATTGTAAGTGACACTGTAAAGTCTGTAGGATGCAGTGAGAACTTAGAGCGTCTGTACAATGAGTTGTTAAACAAAGACTGGTTTATGACATTCCCGGATTTCGAGGAATATATTGCAACCAGAGAGAAAGCTTATACAGCTTATACCGATCGCAAGGCATGGGCAAAGAAAGCACTGATCAACATCAGCAAGGCAGGTTTCTTCTCCTCTGACAGAACGATTGAGCAGTACAACAAAGAAATCTGGAAATTATCATAAAAATATTTTAACTCCTCCTTTAGTGGGAACCGTATGTTTCGGTTCCCACTTTTTATTGTGCCGGGCACACGGGAACGGGCACGGTGTTTTTAAAATTTTACTGGAAGAATGGGGGTGAATTGGATATAATAAATATTATGAGGTTACAGGGGAGAAAATGGATATAATGTGCGAAGGAGGAACGCTATGAAATGGAAAGGGCGAAGACTGCTTGCCATGGCACTTACCGGTATCTTGCTTGCAGGATGCGGGGCAGCCGGACAGGTCGATGATTATGCAACGAATGAGGGAAGTACACAGGAGGCTTCCACCAAAACAACGGGAACTGAAAGCGGAGGGATTTCAAAGGACAAGATCAAGGTAGGGGTTTTGCACTTATCGGATCCGGCAGAAGGCAGTGGATATACCTATACACATGATCTCGGCATTCAGGCAATGCAGCAGAATCTTGGATTATCAGATGAACAGATTGACAGAAAAATAAATGTTGATGATTCCGATAAAGAGGCAACCGAAAAAGCGATTCAGGAGTGTGTGGATGATGGATGCAATATTATTTTTACCACCAGCTGGGGATATATGGATGCTACGGAGGAGATGGCGGAAAAATATCCGGATATATATTTTGCACATGGAACAGGATACAAAAGCAACGGAAAGAATTTTGTAAACTATTTCGGGCGAATCTATCAGGCAAGATATTTAAGCGGAATCGTAGCGGGAATGAATACCAAAACCAATAAGCTGGGATATGTGGCAGCGATGGATTCCTCCAATTCCGAAGTGACAGGAGGTATTGATGCCTTTGCACTTGGGGTGTATTCCGTGAAACCGGAAGCAAAAATCTATGTAAAAGTCACGAACAGCTGGTTTGACCCGGATGCGGAGAAAGCAGCAGCACAAACCCTGTTAAATATGGACTGTGATGTGGTCACGCAGCACTGTGATACAGAATATCCACAGACAATGGCACAGGAAAAAGGGGTGTATGGTATCGGGTACAATTCCGATATGAGCAAAAACGCTCCGGATGCCTGTCTGTGCAGCGTGATCTGGAACTGGGGTGCTTATTATACAGCAGCGGTGCAGAGCGTGATTGACGGTACCTGGGATGGAAGCAATTATTATGGCGGTATGAATGAAAATCTGGTAGGGATTACGTCACTTTCTGATTTTTGCACAGATGGAACACAGGAGGCTGTGGATACTGCAAAAGAAGATATTTTATCCGGGAAAAACGGTGTGTTTGACGGTGTGATTGAAACAAATACCGGGGAAACGGTTGGTGAAGAAGGAAAAACGCTGGATGATGCCACAATTACAGGTGGAATCAACTGGTATTTTAAAACCGTTGAAGTGGTAGAATAGGGGGCATATATGAGTATACGAAAGAAAATTCTTGCAATCAGCATAGGGCCGGTGCTGGTATTAGGGGTAATTACCCTGCTTTTTATGCTTACGATGGTTAAAAGCTCCCTGATGGATGAGGTACAGGATGCATTAAAAGGTACCGCGGCAGCCACCCTTGCCGCCTATGACCAGAATACCGGGGATTATCTGGAAAGTACCAATGGGGATATCTGGAAAGGAAGCTATAATATATCAAAGTCGGAGAGCCTTGTGGACCGGATCAAAGAGAATACCGGTATGGATGTAACCTTTTTTTATGGAAACAAAAGGATTATGACATCTGCACTGGATAAAAAAGGAAACCGTATCCTTGGTTCAGAAGCCGGAGAGCGTGTGGTGAATCAGGTGATCAAAGGGAAAAAGCCGTTTTTCAGTACAAATGTTTCACTGGATGGGACGAGAAATTATGGATATTTTATTCCAGTGTATCAGAATGGAACGACAGATCAGGTTATCGGTATGGTGTTTGTCGGAACCAATAAGGCACAAAAAGATGCAATTGTCAATAAAATCCTTGGAAGTATTATGATGGCATTGCTTGTAGTGATGCTTTTGTGCATTGTTACGGCGATGCGCATGGCAGCCTCTATCAGTAAAAATATCAAAAACAGTGTTGCTGTTGTAGGAAAACTTGCAGATGGTGATTTAAATGTGTGGGTAGATGAAAAACTTCTGAAACGAAAGGATGAGATTGGTGATCTGTCTCGCGGAACCATGACATTAAGGGATGCCATGAAGTCCGTAATCCGGGATATTTCAGAAAATGCAAAGCAGCTGCTTTCAACGTCACAGATTCTGGGTACGGCAGCAGACAACACCAATGGAACAATGTCACAGGTACAGCAGGCGGTCAGCCTTGTAGTGGATAATTCCAGTGAGCAGGCGAAAAATTCGAGAAATACTTCGGATCATATGAAAATTATGGGGGAGAATATCACGGAAACTACAGCAGAGGTACAAAATCTGGATCAAAATGCCACATTTATGCATTCTTCCAGCGAAAATGCTTCCGCAACGCTGGAAAAACTCTGTGGGATCAATGAACAGGTGGAGCAGATGCTGGCACAGGTTCAGCAGCAGACCGACCGGACAAACGATTCTGTACAGAAGATCCAGCAGGCCACAACCATCATTTCTTCTATTGCAGAGGAAACCAATCTGCTGAGCCTGAATGCCTCCATTGAAGCTGCCCGGGCGGGAGAAAGCGGCCGCGGATTCGCTGTGGTGGCAGGTCAGATTAAAAAACTTGCAGAGCAATCGGATCAGTCGAGTCAGGAAATTGAGCAGATAGCGTCAACGCTGATCAGGGATTCTTCCCTTGCTGTGGAAAGTATGCAGAGTATGCAGCAGATTATTACCAGCCAGAGTGAGAGCATGGCAGAAACGCAGAATATTGTAAAAGAAGTGCTGGGCGAAATTAACAGTTCCATGCAGAGCATCAAACAGATCAAAGCAAGTACCAGACGTCTGGAAGATTCCAGAAATGAAGTCGTTCAGGCAGTTGGGGAATTGTCCGGAATTGCGGAAGAAAATGTGGAAAGCACGAAAAAAACCTACGATGGAACACAGGAAGTTGTGGGAACGTTCCAGCAGGTATATGTAAGTGCCGAGCAGTTGCGTGAGATTTCTGATAAACTGGTAAAAGGAATCGGGTATTTTCATATTTAAAAGAAACACAGAGTGTCGGAAAATTCCGGCACTCTTTTTATGTCATGAATCTGGTATAAATCCTGTGATTCTGATATTCATAAATTTGTGAATCCGTTACAATAGGGTAAAAGGCTTGAAAATTGAAAGGTTGGAGGTTTCACATGAATTTTGGATATTTTGATGATGAGAAAAGAGAGTATGTAATCACACGCCCGGATACACCAGCGCCGTGGGCGAATTATCTGGGGTCACCGGAGTATGGTGCGCTGATTTCAAATAATGCAGGAGGATACAGTTTTGCCAGATCTGGTGCAAACGGAAGAATCCTGCGTTATATTTTTAACCAGTTTGATCAGCCGGGACGCTATATTTATCTGCGGGATAATGAGAGCAAAGACTACTGGTCTGCATCCTGGCAGCCGGTAGGAAAAGATCTGGAAAGTTATAAAAGTGAGTGTCATCATGGAACAGCATACACAAAGATGCTTGCAGATTACAGTGGAATCCATTCTGAAGTATGTTATTATGTGCCGTTGAATCAGACATATGAGGTCTGGCATCTGAAAGTGACCAATGCGTCAGCGTGTGAAAGAAACCTGACCATCACCGGTTATGCGGAATTTACCAACAACAATAATTATGAACAGGATCAGGTAAATCTGCAGTATTCCCAGTTCATCACGAGTACGGTATTTGAGACAAACCGTATCCGGCATATTATTCACGGTAATCTGGACTGGGTGAAAGAAGGAGAGGAAGTGGATAACAAGCTTGCAATCTCCCGTTTCTTTGCATTGACCGGTGCACCGGTGGACAGTTACTGTGGAGATAAAGAATCGTTTCTTGGACGCTATCACGGATATCATAATCCGGTGGGGGTGGAAAACGGAAAATTATCCGGGGAAATGTGCTACAACGAAAACGGGTGCGGAGCACTGGCAGCTCAGATGCTTCTGAAACCGGGAGAAACAAAGGAAATTGCATTTCTTGTCGGAATGAAAGAACATGAGGAAGCAGAAGCAATCTGTAACCGCTATGCAGATGTGGCAGCACAGTGTGAGATGGAACTGAAAGAACTGACGGGCTACTGGCATGAAAAACTGGAACATTTTCAGGTACATACACCAAGCAGGGAATTTGATACCATGATCAATACCTGGAACGCATACAACTGTTTTATGACATTCATCTGGTCACGTGCGGCGTCGTTTTTCTACTGTGGTCTGCGAAACGGTTACGGATACCGCGATACCGTGCAGGATATTCAGGGTGTGATTCATCTTGCACCGGAGATGGCACTCGAAAAGATCCGGTTTATGCTTTCGGCACAGGTGGATAACGGAGGAGGACTTCCGCTTGTCAAATTTACACACAATGCCGGACATGAGGATACGCCGGATGATGCTTCCTATGTACAGGAAACCGGGCATCCGGCATATCGTGCGGATGATGCTCTGTGGCTGTTTCCAACGGTATATAAATATATTGCGGAGTCCGGAAATCTGGCATTTATCGATGAAGTGATTCCGTTTGCCAATAAAGATGAAGCCACTGTATACGAGCACTTGAAGAGAGCACTTGCGTTTTCTGTGAATCATCTGGGACCGCACGGACTTCCGGCAGGACTTTATGCGGACTGGAATGACTGTCTGCGTCTGGGCAAAAATGGAGAGTCCTCGTTTGTTGCACTGCAGTTTTATTATGCAATGACGATTTTAAAACAGTTTGCCGCATACAAAGAAGATCAGGCATATATGGATTATCTGGAAGAAGAACAGAAAAAACTTGGAACATTAATTAACAATCTCTGCTGGAATGAGGATCGTTTTATCCGTGGATTTACGGAAGCCGGAGAGGTGATTGGAAAACGCACGGATCCGGAAGCAAATATGTGGCTGAATCCACAGAGCTGGGCTGTGATCAGTGGACTGGCAACAAAGCAGCAGGCAGAACTTTCCATGGAAAATGTAAGAAAACGGTTAAACACAGAGTATGGAGCGATTCTGATGGACCCACCATATCATCTGCATGCATTTGACGGAGCACTGGCTGTGATTTACAATCCCGGTACAAAAGAAAATGCCGGTATCTTTTCCCAGTCGCAGGGATGGCTGATTCTGGCAGAAGCATTGCTGGGGCATGGGGATCAGGCATTTACCTATTTTATGGAAAATGCACCGTCTGCACAGAACGATCGTGCTGAGATCCGGAAACTGGAGCCATACTGTTATGGACAGTTTACGGAAGGAAAAGACAGCCCGCATTTTGGTCGTTCCCATGTGCACTGGCTGACCGGAACTGCTTCCACTGTAATGGTAGGATGTGTGGAAGGAATCCTTGGCATGCGTCCGGACTTTGGAGGACTTCGTATTGCACCATCCATTCCGGCGGACTGGGATCAGTTTACCATTGAGAAGGATTTCCGGGGAAAACATCTTCATATTGTGGTAGAAAATCCAGAGCATGTACAGAGTGGATGCAAAGCGTTGTACGTGAATGAGGAAAAGATGGAAGACAACTACATTCCGGTAGAAAAAATGACCGATCAGACGAAGGTACGCCTTGTGATGGCATAGAAGGGAGAAGTTATGAAAAACGATATGCAGTTTACAGGAAAAAACGGAGAATTTCAAATCCGTCATATGGTTGAAAAAACACAGCTCAATTTTCCGGTGGCAAATGAAGAGGGAATCAAAAGCAGCGTGACGCAGACCTTCGGCGGCGATTGTAAGCTGGATCAGAACCATTTTCTGCTGGAACCGGTGAGCATCGAAAATCTGCACAATAACAGAAGTACCCGCAATGTCTGGTGTACAATCAACCGGAAGGAACATGTGTCACTGACCGGAGTTTCGGCGCAGGCAGAATATGCACATTTCCTTGGAAAAGAGGAGGAAGTGACATTCGATGCCGGATTTATGTGGCAGGAGACGAAGCGGGAATTAAAAGAACAGAAAATCGAGGCAGCCGTGCGGATCTTTGCTCCGCTTGGAGTACCGGCAGAACTGATGCAGGTGCGCGTTACCAATAAATCGGATATGGATATGTGTGTGCGCGTGACTTCTGCTATCCCAATTTACGGCAGAAGCGCGGATAATCTGCGCGATCACCGCCATGTAACTTCCCTGCTTCACCGGATCCGTACTACCGGACGCGGCGTGATCTGTAAACCGGTATTGTCATTTGATGAACGCGGACATCAGAAAAATCATATGATTTATTTTGAGATGGGCAGTCAGGGAGATGGAACAAAACCGGAATCGTTCTTCCCAACGGTGGAATCGTTTATCGGAGAAACCGGAACATTTCTGGCACCGGATGCGCTTAAAAATAAAGAAAAAGGCTGTCCGGCCGGTTGTACCGTGGATGGAAAAGAAGCAATGGGGGCGATGGCATTTCCGGAGATTACCCTTGCAGCAGGAGCACATGTCGATTATATTCTGCTTGGTGGCATGACAGAGGATCCGAAGCTGGCAGAACAGGCAGCAGAAATGTTTTGCACGACCAAACAGGCAGATGCTGCCTTTGAACAGGCAAAAAATTACTGGAATGGGCTGGTCAATATTTCTTTTGAAACCGGAAACCCCAAAGAAGACAGTTATCTGAAATGGATCTGTTTCCAGCCGGTTCTTCGCAGAATCTACGGATGTTCGTTTTTGCCGTACCATGATTATGGCAGAGGCGGCAGGGGCTGGCGTGATCTGTGGCAGGATTGTCTCTCCCTTCTGATTCTCGACCCGAAGGAAGTTCGCTCCATGATTTTAAACAGCTTTGCGGGTGTCCGTTTTGACGGGACCAATGCGACAATTATCGGGGATAAGCCGGGAGAATTTGTTGCAGACCGCAACAATATTACAAGAGTCTGGATGGATCATGCGTACTGGCCGTTTGTTACCACAAAATTGTATCTGAACCAGACGGGAGATCTGGATATTCTGGATCAGAAAGTGGCGTATTTTAAGGACCCGCAGGCAAAGCGTGGAACTGCCGGGGACGCAGAGTGGACACCGGCATATGGGATGCGCCAGAAAGATGTAAATGGCAATATTTACGAGGGCACGGTTTTAGAACATCTGCTTTTGCAGAATCTGTGCGCTTTCTACGAGGCGGGAGAACATGGAATGATGCGTCTTCGCGGTGCTGACTGGAATGATGCATTGGATATGGCAGCGGAAAAAGGAGAAAGCGTGGCTTTTACCTGTGCGTATATCGGAAATCTCCGTGATTTGGCAGATACCCTTGAAAAATACGAAGCGGCAAGCGGAAAGAAAGAGATTACGCTGGCAAAAGAGATGGAAATTCTGATCAGACAGGACCGCACATCGTATGATTCGGCAGAAAAACGGAATGTTGTTTTAAACAATTATGTGAGTCAGTGTGTGCATAATATTTCTGGAGAACAGATTTCTGTGGATATCAGTACTCTGGTGCAGAATCTGCGGGAGCGTGCTGACTGGTATACCGGATTGATCCGTACGCAGGAATGGGTAACGGATGAAAACGGAAATGGCTGGTTTAACGGATATTATGATAATCACGGCAGACCGGTGGAAGGTAAAAGGGATAATCATGTCCGTATGATGCTGACCGGTCAGGTATTTTCTGTTATGGGAAATGTCGCAGATGATGCACAGACCGCTGCGATTACAAAAAGTGCAGACCTGTATCTGTATAAAAAAGAGGTGGGAGGCTACCGGCTGAACACGGATTTTAAGGAAGAAAAATTTGATCTGGGACGAATGTTTGGATTTGCTTATGGCGAAAAAGAAAATGGTGCGGTTTTTTCCCATATGACGGTGATGTATGCAAATGCATTGTATCAGAGAGGTTTTGTAAAGGAAGGATATAGGGCATTGTACACTCTGCTCGAACAGGCCATGAACACACCGGTGAGCCTGATGTATCCGGGAATTCCGGAATATTTTGATGCGGACGGAAAAGGCAAATATCCGTATCTGACCGGGGCAGCCAGCTGGTATATGATGACAATGGTTACACAGATTTTTGGATTCCGCGGAGAATGGGGAGATCTGGTACTAGAACCCAAAATTCTGTTGCGGCAGTTTGACGAAAGTGGCAATTATTCGGCACAGTTCCCATTCCGTGGACAGACATACGCAGTGGTTTACCAGAATCCACAAAAGAAAGAATATGGGGATTACCGGATCACGGAAGTATGGCTGGATGGTCAGCGGTATGCCGGAGAAACAAATACAGGCATCTGCATTCCGTTTGCCGTACTTGAAGGAAAAGAAAACCATACACTTCGGATCGTTCTGGGATAGCAGAATTTTACCATGTGCTTTTGTACTTGGAACTGCGGTATTGTTTTGGGGTCATACCGACATAGTGCTGGAATGTCTGGATAAAATGACTCTGGGAAGAAAATGATAAATAGTTTGCAATCTGAATGTAGGTAAAATCGGAAAAGCGCAGAAGATTCTGCGCTTTTTCGATTTTTTTTTCGCGGATATAATCACTGATCGACACACCGAGGTTCTGCTTAAACAACCGGGACAGATAGCTGGCAGACAAATTGGTGTAGACCGCAAGATCTTCCACGGTGATTCTTGCACTGATGTGGGCATAGATATAATCAATACACTGTGCAACCGGTTTGGATAATGCGGCATTCTTCTGCAGAAGGCGCATTTTTCCAGTGAAGTCAAGAGCCATCTCATGATGCAGATCTGATATTTCCTGAATGGTGCTGCAGGCATCCATGTGAATAATGTAAAAGTCGCTCAGACGGTAGGCCTGCTCTGTTTCCATGCCGCCGTCAATGCAATACCGTGTGACCAGTGCAACGGTAACAACAAAATGATATTTTAAGTTTGTCAGGGGATTTTTGGAAAGAATTCCCATGCCTTCGGGATTGGTAAACGCTTCTTCCTTTAAATTTTTACTGACTGCTTCGATGTTTCCGTCTTTTACGGCTTCAAAAAAGGAATATTCCTCGGAAAGCGCACGATGATGGATTGCGTATTCGCTGTCTTCGATTTCTTTTTTGCTCCATTGATTTTTCAGCATGACAAGACCTCCTATTTATATCTGTAGATTATGTCATGAATCTGATATATTTGCAAGCATTTTTGTATCAGAACCCATTGGAAAACTCTATAATAAAACCATGCTTAAAGCAGAAAAGAAAAGGAGGAAATTTACTATGAAAAAGAAAGCAGTCAGTGCATTATTATGTGCAGCCATGGTAGCAGGAATGCTTGCAGGTTGCGGAAAAGGAAGTGATTCCGGTACACCGTCAGATACATCCAAGGGGGATGCGTCAAACGCAACAGAAAGTGCTTCATCAAATCTGAAAGATGATGGAAAGGTATTAAATATTTACTGCTGGAACGAGGAGTTCAAGAGCCGTATTACCGCACACTATCCGGATTACAAGGAAGTGGATGCAACACACGGAAAAATCGGAGATGTAGATGTTGTATGGAACATCACACCGAGTGATGACAATGCATATCAGAATAACCTGGATGCAGCACTGTTAAATCAGCAGGATGCTCCGGCAGATGACAAGATTGATATTTTTCTGGTAGAAGCAGACAACGCATTAAAGTATGTAGATACGGATTACACAGCACCGGTAAAAGATCTTGGAATTACCGATGCGGATCTTTCCAAGCAGTACCAGTACACAAAGGATATCGTAACCGATTCCAAGGGAGTGTTAAAAGGAGTTTCATGGCAGGGCTGTCCAGGCGTTCTTTTCTATAACAGAGAGGCTGCAAAGGATGTACTGGGAACCGATGATCCGGATGAAGTACAGAATTATGTATGTGACTGGGATACTTTCAATGATACTGCTGCAAAAATGCAGGCAAAAGGTTACAAGATGATTTCATCTGTAAATGATACATACCGTGTATACTCCAACAATGTCTCAAGCAAGTGGGTAGAAGACGGAAAAGTACAGGTAGATGACAATATCATGAAATGGGTGGACGATTCCAAAAAACTCGTAGATGCAAAAGAGGCAGGAACCTTTGATATGTGGTCCGATGACTGGTCAAAGGGATTTTATCCGGACGGAAAAGTATTCTGCTACTTTGGACCGGCATGGCTTGTAAACTTCTCTATGGCAGCTGATACCGAAGGATCTATCGGTTACAACGGCGGATGGGGTGCAGCCCAGGGACCACAGGGATTCTTCTGGGGCGGTACATGGATCTGCGCAGCTCAGGATACAGATAATGCAAGTCTTGTAAAAGACATTATGTTAAAGATGACAACCGATGATGACGTCATGAAAGACATTGTTTTAGATGATGATGATTTCGTAAACAACAATACCGTTATGAACGGACTGGCAGACGGATCGATTAAGGCAAAAGACGGAAAAGAATATAGCAGCAAGATCCTTGGAGGACAGAACCCACTGTCTATGTACTGCGCAGGTGTTGAGACACTGGATCTGAGCAACATTTCCGCATATGACCAGGGCTGCAACGAAGAGTTCCAGAAAGCAATGAAGAATTACTTTGAAGGAAAGGCAACCAAGGACGAAGCATTAGAGTTATTCTACAAAGGTGTTACCGAGAAATATCCAGAGCTTACTTACTAATTTTTGTTACACATAAGGTCTGAAGCCGGAGTCACCTCTCCCATATTATGGCTCCGGCGGGACGACCGCCAATACCGCGGAGGTAGAAATATGAATAAGAGTAAAGGAAAGGTCGTTCGTTACAACAAATGGGGCTACATTTTTCTGATCCCGTTTATTGTTGTATATGTCGTTTTTCAGCTGATACCATTGATCAGCACAATTTATAACAGTTTTTTCGAAAATTATATGTCCGGTCTCAACCAGGTTGGACCGACATTTGTAGGTTTAGATAATTACAGAGAGTTATTCAAAAGTGGAGACGTGTGGATTTATTTTAAAAATACAATGATCCTCTGGATTATGTGTTTTATTCCGCAGATCTTTTTTTCACTCCTGCTGGGCGCATGGTTCTCCGATGTACGCCTGCGATTGAAAGGATCACGTTTTTTTAAGACCGTGATCTACCTGCCAAATCTGATTATGGCATCTGCATTTTCCATGTTGTTTTTTACACTGTTTTCAGATGCAGGTCCGATTAACTCTCTTTTGATGCAGATTGGATTTATCTCAGAACCATATAAATTTTTATCCCATACCGGAAGTGCCAGAGGCCTGATTGCACTGATGAACTGCCTGATGTGGTTCGGAAATACAACCATTCTTCTGATGGCCGGAATGATGGGAATTGATACTTCTTTATTTGAAGCGGCAGAAGTGGATGGAGCAACTTCCACACAGGTATTTTTTAAGATTACACTGCCTCTGCTTCGCCCGATTCTGATTTATGTAGTGATTACTTCACTGATCGGTGGATTACAGCTTTTTGACGTGCCACAGATTCTGACAAACGGAACCGGAAATCCGATGCGTTCTACCATGACACTGATCATGTATCTGAACAAGCATCTGTACAGCAAGAATTATGGTATGGCAGGAGCACTTTCCGTGGTACTGTTTATTATTACAAGTCTTTTGAGTCTGCTTGTATTTAAAGTATCCGGAAACGATAAGAGAAAGGGGTGATTGTGATGGCAAAAAGTAAGAAAGATGTGGAAGGCGGACTTGGTATTCATGCCAGACGTGCCATCGCATATATTGTTTTAATTATAATTTCATTTTTCTGCCTGTTCTGGTTTTATATCATGTTTATCAATGCGACGCGTTCTAAAGGTGAGCTGAAAGCAGGGTTTACGGCATTGCCGAGCGATCATTTGCTGACAAACTGGAACAATCTGGTACATGGAACACTGCCGATCTGGTCGGGCATGTTTAACAGTCTGATCATTGCAGCAGCAACCGCAGTTTTGTGTGTATATTTTTCTACCATGACTGCATATGCCATTCATGCATACGATTTTAAATTAAAGAAATTTATTTATCCGTTTATTCTGATGATTATGATGATTCCGACACAGGTTACGGCACTCGGATTTATCAAACTGATTACAGGCATGGGACTGATGGATTCCTTTATTCCACTGATTGTTCCGGCCATTGCATCTCCGGTTACGTTCTTTTACATGAAACAGTACATGGAGAGTGCGCTTCCGCTTTCGCTGATAGAAGCTGCACGTATTGATGGTTCCGGAGAGTTTCGTACGTTCAACAGCATCGTTCTGCCGTTGATGAAGCCGGCGATCGCCGTACAGGCAATTTTCAGTTTCGTCAGCAGCTGGAACAATTACTTTACACCGGCACTTGTGCTGCATGATGACAAGAAAAAGACACTTCCGATTCTGATCGCGCAGCTGCGTGGTGCAGACTGGCTGAAGTTTGATATGGGGCAGGTATATGTCATGATTACATTCTCGATCCTGCCGGTTATCGTTGTGTATCTGATTCTTTCCAAGCATATTGTACAGGGGGTTGCTCTGGGAAGCGTAAAAGGATAATAGAAAAAGAAAGGGGTTTTTACAGTGAAAAACAAAACATTATGGAAACAGGTGGGAGCGGCAGCAATTGCCGCTGCCATGGTAATGAGTACCGTACCGGCGACACCGGTACAGGCGGCAGGCGGTAAAACGCTTGCCGTTTCTTCTCAAAAGCAGCTGAATCAGGCATTAAAAACCGTAAAAGGGAAGAATGCGGTCATTACCGTAAAAGCAGGGAAAAACGTAAAGATTACGATTCCAAAGGGAACTTATAAAGTGACCATTCGGGTGGTCGGAAAAAAGGCAGCCGTTGTAAATAATGGTACCGTCAAAGAAATTGTTGTAAACAGTAAGGGAACGGTTGCGATCAAGAACAATGGTACCATAAAGAAAGTGACGGTACAGAATGCAAAAAGTGTTTCCTTTTCCGGAAACCATAAAAAGGCAGTGCCGGTTGTTGTAAATGCCGAAGACGTTTCGATGATTCTGGCAGCACCGGCGAAAATAACCGCAAAGAAAGATGTGAACATTGTGCTCAAAAAAGGTGCGGAAAAATCATCCATAACGTGTACAAAAAATGTACAGGCACAGGTGGATAATCAGACAAAGAAAGCAATATCTGTAAAAATTGCGGATGGAACAACGCTGAAAGTGGAATCCGGTGAATCCTGCACCATAACTCCGAAGGGAAAGAAAGAAGACACTTCCGGAGAAGACAAGACGGATGGAAAAGACCAGAAAACAGACGATACCTCGGACGGAAATGCTTCTTCCGGCAGTTCTTCTTCGGGCAATTCTTCTGGTGGAACAACAGTTGAGACACCTTCAAAGCTGACCGAAGCGGATCTCTTAAAACAGGGCTATCAACTGAAGTGGCAGGACAACTTTGACGGAAATTTTTTAAACCGTGCAGACTGGAATGTGGAACTGCATGAAAAAGGCTGGGTCAACAGTGAGTGGCAGGAATATGTGGATTCTGACAAAAATATTCAGGTCAAAGACGGAAAACTGCTGATCAAGCCGGTGGAAACGGTGAATGCAGACGGAACCAGAAGCTACACGTCCGGTCGTATTAATACACAGGGAAAACATGATTTTAAGTATGGATATTTTGAGTGCCGTGCAAAAGTTCCGACCGGAAAAGGTTATCTGCCGGCATTCTGGATGATGCCGACGGACGAAAATCTGTATGGACAGTGGCCAAAATGCGGTGAGATCGACATCATGGAAGTGATGGGGCAGGAAACAAATAAAGCATATGGTACCATTCATTACGGAGAACCGCATGATCAGAGTCAGGGAACCTGTACGGTAGATGCAAAAAATAATTTTGCAGATCAGTATCATACATATGCCTGTGACTGGGAGCCAGGAAAGATTACCTGGTATATTGATGGTGTGAAATTTCATGAAGAGTCCGACTGGTTTTCTGCAAAGAGCGGGCAGGGAGAAGTGGCTTATCCGGCACCGTTTGATCAGCCGTTTTATATGATTTTGAATCTGGCGGTCGGTGGCAGCTGGGTAGGGTATCCGGATGATTCGACCACCTATGCCGATCAGCAGTTTGCAGTGGATTATGTGAAAGTATATCAGAAAGACAGTTATGACGAAAATGTGGAAAAACCGGTAAAGAATGTTATTTTAAGAGAGCCGGATACAACGGGAAATTATATTAACAACGGTGATTTCTCCATAGCAGAGAATTTAAGTGATGACAAAAACTGGAAATTTCTTACCACTTTAGATGGTGATGGAAAAGCAGAAATTAAGAATCATGAGATGGTTATTTCTACAGTAAATATGGGAACCGCAGATTACAGCATTCAGCTGGTACAGCCGGATGTGCCGTTACAAAAAGGCGGAACATATAAAGTAACCTTTGATGCTTATGCGGATGAGGCGCGTACAATGATTGCAGATATTTCCGGACCGGATCATAATTATACGAGGTATTGGAAGGATACAAAAGTGGAACTTGGAACACAGAAAACGACATATACTTATGTGTTTCAGATGACAGGTTCCGATGATGCCAACGGACGTCTGGAATTTAATCTGGGAAATGCTGCTTCCACAGCAGCAGTGCACCTTTCCAATGTGCGCATTGAAAAGACCGGATATGAAGAAATCAAAGAAGACACCACAAAGAAAGTGCTTGCAGACGGAAATTATGTCTACAACGGTTCCTTCCAGGAAGGGAAGAACCGTCTGGGTTACTGGGACATCACGAAACCGGAAAATGCAACCACAGAGGTAACCGGTCTGGAAGATGGACGCCGTCTGAAAGTGGTAAGCCCAAAAGGAACTGTGGTAACAGCAGGACAGCAGGGGCTTGCTCTGAGCGGGGATACAGAATATGTGCTCAGTTTTTCGGCTCAGGCAAACGAAGCGGAAACTATGACAGTACATGTTGCCGGACAGGAATTTCAGGCAAAACTTGCCAATGAAAAGAAAAATTACCGTTTTTCCTTTCAGACGGCAGCGGATCTAACAGATAAGAATATTTCCTTTGATCTCGGGCTGGGGACAACCGTATATCTCGACGATGTGCGGATTGATGAGGACAGTCTGATCAAAAACGGAAGTTTTAATGCAGGCATGGCAGGTTTTGAAGTCTATTGCTATACACCATCCAATGTAACGTATGTTGTTGACTCCTTAAACGAAGACAATGCGGCAGATTTCACAATTGACGATACCGGGGAAGCTGACTGGCATATCCAGTTAAAGCAGACAGGGGTAAAACTCGAACAGGGACAATGGTATCGACTCTCCCTGAAAATGAAATCTTCTATCGACCGTAAAGTGTCTTATGCGTTGCAGAGAGATGGAAGCACCCATAAGGATGCAGATGGAAATGAGGACTGGACTCCATACTGCCAGGAAACCGTAGATCTGACCGGCGAATATCAGACGATCACGAAAGAGTTTCAGATGAAAGAGGATACAGATCTGGAAACGATCTTTAATATTGCCATGGGTGCAGTCGGTGGAAAACAGATCACACAGCAGCACAGAATCTGTATGGATGACATTGTGCTGGAAAAGATAGAGGCACCGGAGATCAAGCCGGAGGAAACCGGAAAGAATCTGCTGACCAATGGAGATTTTTCGGATGGAACGAGTGGATGGGGCATTAATACAAATGCTGATCAGAAGGCAACAACAGTAGTTACTCATGGCGGTATTGTGTTTCAGGTGACAAATCCGGGCGAAAATGACTGGGATGTTCAGCTTATTCAGAATGGATTTACACTTGAAAAAGGATGTAAATATCGTGTAAAATTCAAAGTCACTTCGACGAAAGCACGAACCATAAAACTCGGCTTAATGGATAACAATTGCCAGACGTGGTATGGCGGAGCAGATATTTCTCTGGCGGAAGCAAAGGAAAAGGAAGTTAGTTGTGAATTTACGATGCAGAAAGACACAGATAATGATTCGAAAATGCTTATTTCCATGGGAAAAATCAATGGTGAAAATACACCAGCTTCAGACATTACGCTGACGAATTTCGCTCTTGAGAAGATCACAGAGTAGTACCAGAAAGATAGTTTAAAAAGAAAACAGAAAAGACACCATGACAGAATCCATTTTTACGACAGGGGGCGTGTCATGGCGTTTTTCTGCATATTGGGGGAAGAAAAGGGGAGAAGAGGAGTAATAAAAGGAGACATTTGAATGAGAAAGAAGAGTTGGAAACAGGTAGCGGCAATTGTCATATGTGCGGCATTATTAAGTGGATGTACGGGAGAAAACGGACAGAAAAAAAATACCGGGCGTAAGGAAGGACAGGTTGTAAATATTTATTGCTGGAATGATGAGTTTAAGGAAATTTATGACAAATATGCATCAGATCTTGCTAAAAAACACGATGTTGAAGTGAACTTTGTCATAATTTCCAGTGATAATAATGCTTATCAGATCAATCTGGATGAAGCATTAAAAGAGCAGAATACATGTATTGATGATGACAAAGTGGATTTGTTTTTAATTGAGGCAGATTACGCATCAAAATATGTAAAGTCAGATAATTCCATTGATGTAAAAAAAACAGTGGGACTGACCGATGAGGATCTGAAGCAGCAATATGATTATACAAAGAAAATTGTATCGGAAAATGGAATACAAAAGGGAGTGACCTGGCAGGCAACGCCGGGGTTGTTTGCGTATCGCAGGTCCATTGCAAAAAAGGTATTGGGTACAGACGATCCGGATCAGGTACAAAAGCAACTGAAGGATTGGGATAAGTTTGATCAGGTTGCACAGAAGATGAATGCCGCCGGATATAAAATGTTATCGGGATATGATGATTCCTATCGGGCATTTTCCAACAATGTCTCACATCCCTGGGTGGTCGGTAACAAGATTGTTATAGATGAAAATATCAAGAAGTGGATTCGTCAGACGAAGGAATATGCTCAAAAAGATTATAACAATCATACCACACTGTGGAGTCCGCAGTGGACGCAGGATCAGGGACCGGATGGGAATGTTTTTGGCTTTTTCTATTCGACCTGGGGCATTAATTTTACTCTGATGGGAAATGCATTGGCAGACAGTAGTAAACCCGCAGAAAAAGGAAATGGAATTTACGGAGATTATGCCGTGTGTGAAGGTCCACAGGCATATTATTGGGGCGGTACATGGATGTGTGCGGCGCAGGGAACCGATAATATTCCTTTTATCAGGGATTTGATGAAGCGTCTGACGTGTGATATCAAAACCATGAAGCAGATTACATTGGATACGCAGGACTATACCAATAATGAGAAAGCAATGGATGAGATTGCAAAAAGTAACTATCAGTCGGATTTCCTTGGTGGACAAAATCATATTGCACTTTTTGCAGAGGCTGCAAAGAAAATTGATATGAGTAATATATCAGATTATGATAAGGACTGCAATGAGCAGATTCAACAGTGTCTGCATCCGTATTTTGAAGGTAAAATTTCACTTGCGCAGGGAATGGACGATTTTTATAAAAAGATGGAGCAATTGCATCCGGAATTATCCCATTAATTTAGGCAGAAAGAGAGGAAATACCTATGAAGTGGTTGAATCAGATCAGTATTAAAGTAAAGGTTATGCTGCCAATTTGTATTTTGGGAATTGTTATTCTTTTGGCAAGTATTTCAAGTCTTGTAAATTCGAAAAGGCTGTTGCAGGCGGGGGTTGTAATTTCGCAGGATTGTTCGAAGAGTATTGAACTATTGATGGATATGTCATCCGAGCTGGAATCCATGGGGAAAAATATGTATGGACACTGTGATGCGGAAAATTCTATTTCCAAAGAAAGCTTTGCAACAACCATCCATGAAAAGCTGGAATCTATGGATAGTTATTTTAAACAGTATAAAAAACAGAAAAAAACAGCGCGGGAAAAAGAATATTTCGGGGCATTACAAAATCGCTTTAAAAAGTATAAAGAAGGAATGGAACAGGTCCTTACCGCAAGTTCAAAAGGCGATGCGGATGGTGCAACGGAGGCAATCAATGTGATACAGAAACCTTCGGAAGATTATCTTGCAAAGAAAATCAGCAGTCTGATTGCTATGCGGAAACAGGCAATGAATCATTCATTACAAGTACAGCAGGCAGAATATGAATTTTCAAGGAATTCTGCTATTGTATTCGTTGCAGTTTCAATGCTTATGATTTTGTTTTCTCTTTGGATTTGTGTGAAAGGGATTGTAGGACCGATGCACTATATCAGTCACACATTGCAGAAAATGGTGGCAGATATTGAAAAAAATCAGGGAGATCTTTCTGTAAGATTAAAGATTTCAGGAAAAGATGAGATTGGTAAAGTTGGAAGGAATGTAAATGCATTTATTGATACGCTTCAAAATGTTATGGGACGGATTACAGACAGTTCTTTGCGTATGAACCAGATTATCCGGGAGGTGGATGACAAGGTACGTAGTTCAAACGAAAATTCGGATGATATTTCCACTGCCATGGAAGAATTATCGGCATCCATGATTTCCGTTGCAGATATGGTTTCCGGGATTACAAAAAATATGAAAGAAGTGGAAGATCGTACGAAAGAACTTTCGGAAAAATCGGATGGTCTTTTATCCTATTCAGATACGATGGATCAGAACGCGGATAAACTCAAAAATGATGCAATTTTAAATAAAAAAAATACGGGAGAAATTGTCACTGATATTATCGGAAAACTGCAGACAACAATTCAGGAAAGTAAAAAAGTAGAAAAAGTCAGTGAACTTACTAATGATATTTTAAATATTGCAGATCAGACCAATCTGCTTGCATTAAATGCATCCATTGAGGCAGCACGTGCAGGGGAAGCAGGACGTGGTTTTGCAGTAGTTGCCTCTGAAATTGGTAAATTATCGGAATCCAGCAGGGACGCAGCGGTTAATATCCAGTCCATCAATAGTACCGTGATTGGAACCGTGCAGGAATTGATAAAAAATGCTAACGCGCTGGTAACTTATATGGAACAGAATATACTTCCGGATTATGACAATTTTGTGTGCGCTGGGGCACAGTATAATGATGATGCAGTCTATATTAATGAAGTGGTTGAGAAGTTTCATCAGATGGCGGCAGATTTAAAACAGCGCACCGAGTCAGTAATGGAATATATTTCACAGATTCAGAGGGCGGTAGAAGAAGGCTCTGAAGGTATTAATCTTGCTGCAAAAAATACAGCCACGCTTTCCGAAGAAATTTCACACATTTCCAGCCAAATCATGCATAATAAAAAAATAGCTGATGTACTCAGTGAAGAAGCAGAACACTTTATTTAATAAAGGACACAGATGGAGAAGGTATGAAACGAAAAATTGCAATTATTGCAGACGGATGGCGCAGACATATTACATATGTCTGGATTCGGGGATGCAGGAATTACATCAAAGAACATGAGCTGGATATAGAAATTTCGGTATTTCACAGTTTCGGAAATTTCAGCAGGGATGAAAAATTCAATGCAGGAGAATACAATATCATCCATCTGCCGGATTTGTCACAGTTTGATGGTATTATTCTGGAAGTTACGAATATGCTGAATCAGAAAAAGAGGCAGCAGATCATACGGATTATTCAGGAGTCCGGGGTACCGGCAGTATCGCTGCTTGAAAAAATTCCGGGATTGTATCATGCAGGACTGGACAATTACGCAACAATGGAACAGATGGTGGAGCATCTGATAGTGGCTCATTCCTGCAAAACATTAAACTATGTGGGAGGACCGGCAGACAGCCAGGAAAATCTTTTGCGTCGGCAGGCTTATGAAGATGTCCTGCAAAGATATGGAATTCCGCTTGAAAATGACAGAATCTGGAATGAAAGCTATGAAGTGGAGAGCGGTGTCCGTGCATTCATACATTTTCAGGAAAAACATCTGCTGCCGGATGCCTTTGTCTGCGCAAATGAGAATATTGCGGTGGGGCTCTGCCATCAGGCACAGCAGGAAGGATTTAAAATTCCGGCTGATTTTTGTGTGACAGGATTTGATAATTTTGATAAAGCATCTTATTACAGACCGCGGATTACGACGGTGTCATACGAGAGAGAAGTCATTGCTGAGGCAGCCATGGATCTTTTGGTACAGATCTGGGGGCAGAATACAACAGCTGACTGTAAAACGGTTCCTGTACAAATGTTGTTTCAGGATAGTTGTGGCTGTAAACCAGAACAGGTAAGAAGCAGGAGTGAATATATTGAAGACCGGATTTTTCAGGAAGTGAGGGAAATTGATCTTCACAATGAGATTATGGAATTAAAGCACAATCTTATCGAGTGTGAAGATTATAAGCAGATGGCACAGTATTTTACAAAATGTGTCTGTGGTCTGCGTTGTAAAGGCGTGCGTATCTGGATGAATCAGGATCTGGTGGAGGAATCATTGAGCGATTCCATGGGTGAGGCTTCTTATATTACAGATGGATATCCGGATACCATGCACGTGATCTGTGAAAAGGGAATGGAGCAGGAATATTCATTGTATGTGTATGCACCACTGCATTTCCGGGAGCGGGAAGTAGGGTATGTTGTTCTGGCAGACTGCGATTATATGCTTGAAAATCAGTTCTTGTTTGAAACAATGAATACGTATCTGGAATCCCTGGAATATCTGTATCGCAAACTCAGGCTTCGAAAAGCAAACGAAAAATTATCCCGGTTGTATGTGCTGGATTCTCTTACAGGGTTGTATAACCGTATGGCATACCAGGAGTTTGCAGAGCCTTTGTATGAAAAATGCAGATTGCAAAAAAAACCGGTGACGGTTATGTTCATTGACGCGGATCATCTGAAATATATCAATGATACGTTTGGGCATGATATGGGGAATCTGGAAATTCGTGGGATAGCAGATGGGATTCGTAAAGTATTTCCGCCGGAAGCCGTTTCCATGCGGTACGGTGGAGATGAGTTTGTTGTACTGCTTCCGGGATGTGAAAAAGCGCAGGCTGAAAGTTTAAAGGCAGCGTTTTTAAAAGCATTGGATGAAATATCGAAAAGTCTTCATGCTGAATTTGATGTGGAAGCGAGTATCGGATATGAGGTAGTTCTCTGCGGGGAAAAAAGTCTCAATGAATGTATCAATAATGCGGATGAAAAAATGTATCAGTTTAAAAAAGCGCGGAAAGCACAGCGCGAATAAGTGCTGTTTCTGGGAACCGGATGTCCGGTTCCCATTTTTTCTGAAATGATTGCAAAAGTACGGAAAATACCGTAAGATATAGGAATGAAGATCCCCGGAGTATGGCACGGATGGTTCATTTGCCAAGTGTTGGATCAGACTTCCCTATGCAGTGGAACCGGACGAATTTACCTACGGTGGTACTTATTACCGGGAGCATGGACCGCGGATCGGTGACAACTGGGTAAATATAGCGGTGGCATGCTAAAAGTAGTTTTCAGAAAGAGAGAATAGAACATGAAGAAGCGAATCATTTCCGTGCTGCTTGCAACAGTGTTTGCGCTGTCTGTGATTGGATGCGGAACGAAAGATACAAAGGAACAGGATGCCTATCGGCAGTATGGAATTACCTGCATGGAGAGCGGAAAGTATGAAGATGCGGTCAAGGCATTTCAGAATGCGCTTGGAGAGTCGATCGGACATATCGGGGAGAAAGAACTGGATATCTGTTTTTACAAGGCAAAAGCACAGGCACTGGACGGAAAGACAAAAGATGCACTTGCAACGTATAATGCCATTATCAAATATAATAAAGATGCACGCGCATACTATCTGCGTGGAGATCTTTATATGGATATGGGAGAAGAAAAAAAGGGCAGGGCAGATTTTGAGAGTGCTGTGCAGCAAGGCAAAAAAAATTATGAAATCTACATTGGAATCTATGAGTCTTTAAGCCGGCACGAGAAAAAGGATGAGGGACAGAAATATCTGTCTGCTGCGATGGAGATCAAAGGGGATAAACCGGAAGACGAACTGTATAAAGGAAGAATCAGTTATCTGCTCGGTGAAAACAAAGATGCCATCAGTTATCTGGAAAAAGCAAAAGAACATAAGCAGATGCTGGCATCGTATTATCTGGGACTTGCATATGATGCCAATGGAGATTCGGACAAGGCAAAGAAATGTATCGCGGAGTATATAAAGAGTGGAGTGGCTACATCCTATGATTTGTATGAACTTGGCATGCAGGAGATGCAGGATGGAAATTATAAGAATGCACTGACTTATTTTAATTCCGGTCTGGAACTGGAGAAAGTGCCGAATAAGCAGAATCTCATGAAAAGTGCCATTGCGGCATATGAGTACAGTGGCGACTTTGATTCCGCGAAAAAGATGATGAAGGAATATTTAAAGGCTTATCCGGATGATGAGGAAGCAAAACACGAGAATACATTTTTGGAGACTAGATAATGGGTGAACCAATTGTTTTAGAAGATTTTAAAGAGAGAGTTATTCTGGTGGGTGTAAGTGAGCAGGATGGAGACGATGCAGAGGATTCGCTCGCTGAGCTTGCCGAACTGGTAAAGACTGCGGGGGCATCGGTTGCCGGTACGCTGATCCAGAAACGGGAGCTGATCCATCCGGGAACCTATGTGGGAACCGGAAAAGTAGCAGAGATTGCAGAACTTTTAGAGCACACGGGGGCAACGGGAATTGTCTGTGATGATGAATTGTCCCCTGCGCAGTTAAAAAATCTGGAGACGATGTTAAATACCAAGGTGATGGACCGGACGCTTATCATACTGGATATTTTTGCAGCCCGTGCAACAACCAGTGAGGGAAAAATTCAGGTGGAACTTGCTCAGCTGAAGTACCGCCTGAGCAGATTAACCGGACTTGGCAGATCCATGTCCCGTCTGGGTGGTGGAATCGGTACCCGTGGACCGGGAGAAAAAAAGCTTGAGATTGACCGCCGTCTGATCAATGACAGGATTGCACAGCTCAACCGGGAATTAAAAGAAGTGGTCAAACACCGCGAAATTGCCAGAGCAAAAAGAGAGCGCAATGCAGTTCCGGTTGTGGCAATTGTCGGATATACAAATGCCGGAAAATCCACCCTCCTGAATCATCTGACGGACGCAGAGGTTTTAGAGGAGGATAAACTGTTTGCAACGCTGGACCCGACGACACGGATGCTGGAGCTGGAAGGACACCAGCAGGTGCTGCTGACGGATACGGTAGGTTTTATACGGAAACTGCCGCATCATCTGATTGAGGCATTTAAAAGTACACTGGAAGAAGCCAAATATGCGGACTATATTATTCATGTAGTGGATGCTTCCAATCCGCAGCGCGACAAGCAGATGTATATCGTCTATGAGACACTTGATCATCTTGGCGTTAAAAATAAAAAAATTCTGACGCTTTTTAATAAGATCGATATCAGAACCGATGATGACCCACTGCAGGATTTTCGTGCGGATCATGTTCTTCAGATTTCCGCAACGGAAAATGCCGGACTGGATGCAGTAAAAGATGTGCTGCAGGAAATGTTAAGAGAAGATAAAATTTATATTGAACGCGTGATTCCCTATGCGCAGGCAGGTGTATTGCAGCTTGTACGAAATAAGGGAGAACTTGTCTCAGAAGAGTATGTGCCGGAAGGAATTTCCATTCGGGCATATGTCCCTATGGAGGTATACGGAAAACTGTAATCGCTGTGTGTGAAATTTTATAATCCTTTCTTTTGGCTATGGTTTTAATGGAAATAAATGAAAAAATAAGTAAACAACAGGAAATACAAGTCGGAACAGGTAACTTTTTGGGAAATTAATGGGAATAGGAAATTGTGGAATATGGATGGATTTCCTAAAATATAGGCATCTAATGATAATATGATTTTACAGGAGGACAGTCAGGATGTCAGATGTTGTTGAAAAACAGCCGTTAACCGAAGATTACCTGAAGAAGATGGATGCCTACTGGCGCGCAGCCAATTACCTTGGTGCCGCACAGTTATATCTGCTGGATAATCCACTTCTTCGAGAGCCGCTTACCAGAGATCAGGTAAAGAAAAAGATTGTTGGTCACTGGGGAACCGTACCGGGACAGAACTTTGTCTATGTACATTTAAACCGTGTGATCAAAAAGTATGATCAGGATATGATTTTAATTTCCGGTCCGGGACACGGCGGAAACTTCTTTGTTGCCAATACTTATCTGGAAGGTACCTATAGCGAGGTATATCCAAATATCGGAGAAGATATGGATGGACTGAAGAAACTGTGTAAGCAGTTCTCTTTCCCGGGAGGAATCTCCAGCCATGTAGCTCCGGAAACTCCGGGTTCCATCAACGAAGGTGGTGAGCTGGGATATTCCCTGGCACATTCGTTTGGTGCGGTATTTGATAACCCGGATCTGATTGCTGCCTGTATCGTGGGAGACGGTGAGTCCGAGACCGGACCTCTTGCAACTTCATGGCAGTGTAATAAGTTCTTAAATCCGGAGAGCGATGGAGCGGTTCTTCCAATCCTTCATATGAATGGATATAAGATCAGTAATCCAACCATTCTTGCACGTATTTCTCATGAAGAACTTGAGCATTTCTTTGATGGATGCGGATGGAAACCATATTTTGTAGAGGGCGATGATCCAATGACCATGCACCGCAAGATGGCAGAGACACTTGATACCGTTATGGACGAAATCAAGGCGATCCAGAAGAATGCAAGAGAAAACCACGATACCACAAGACCAAAGTGGCCAATGATTGTACTTCGTACTCCAAAGGGATGGACAGGACCAAAGGTTGTAGACGGAAAGCAGATCGAGGGATCTTTCCGTGCGCATCAGGTTCCGATCATGATGGACAAACCGGAGCATCTGGAAATGTTAAAAGAGTGGTTACTCAGCTACCATCCGGAAGAATTGTTTGATGAGAATGGAAAACTGATTCCGGAACTGAAAGCACTTGCACCGACCGGAGACCGCAGAATCGGTTCTAACCCACATGCAAACGGTGGTAAGCTCTTACGTGACTTAAGACTTCCAGATTTCCGTGATTATGCACTTGATGTTCCGGCGCCGGGAAGCGTTGAGGCACAGGATATGGTAGAACTTGGCGGATTTGTCCGTGATATCTTCAAACTGAATGAGGATTCCAAGAACTTCCGTATTTTCGGACCGGACGAGACAATGTCAAACCGTCTGATGAAAGTCTTTGAGGAGACAAACCGTGACTGGAACAATGAAAAACTGGATTCCGATGAATTCCTTGCTACAGATGGCCGTGTTATGGATTCTATGTTAAGTGAGCATATGTGTGAGGGATGGTTAGAGGGATATCTTCTGACAGGACGTCATGGATTCTTTGCAAGTTATGAAGCATTTATCCGTGTGGTAGATTCTATGTGTGCACAGCATGCAAAGTGGTTAAAGGTATGTAATCAGCTTCCGTGGAGACAGTCCATTGCTTCCCTGAACCTGATTCTTACATCCAATGTATGGCAGCAGGATCACAATGGATTTACCCATCAGGACCCGGGATTTTTAGATCATATTGCAAATAAGAAGGCAGATGTGGTACGTCTTTATCTGCCACCGGATACCAACTGTTTGCTGTCCTGCTTTGATCACTGCATCAGAAGCCGCGATTATGTGAATGTACTTGTTACATCCAAGCATCCGAGACAGCAGTGGCTGACCATGGAACAGGCAGTAAAGCATTGTACACAGGGTATCGGCATCTGGGAGTGGGCAAGCAACGACCAGGGACAGGAGCCAGATGTGGTTATGGCATGCTGTGGAGATACTCCGACACTGGAGACATTAGCAGCAGTTACGATTTTAAGAAAGGCAATGCCGGAGATTAAGATTCGTGTGATCAATGTTGTCGATCTGATGAAACTTGAGCCAAGCACCAAGCATCCGCATGGTCTGACAGATGCAGAGTACGATGCACTGTTCACCAAAGATAAGCCAATCATCTTTGCATTCCATGGGTATCATACACTGATCCACGAGCTGACCTATCGTCGTACCAACAGAAATATTCATGTATACGGATATCAGGAGGAAGGAACCATCACAACACCATTCGATATGCGTGTACAGAATGAGATTGACCGTTTCCATCTGGTAAAGAGCGTAATTGAGCATCTTCCACAGTTAGGAAATCGTGGCGCTTATCTGACACAGAAAATGAATGACAAGCTTGTAGAACACAAGCAGTACATTCATGAGTATGGTGTTGATATGCCGGAGATCCGTGACTGGAAATGGGATTTATAAAATAAAATATCAACAGGATTCTTTGCGGAACTGTGCCGGAGTCATCCGGTGCCGTTCCGTAAATATTTTGTAGAAATATCCTTTGTTTTTGTAGCCGACTTCGGCAGCAATCGCATCGATTGTCAGTCTGGTGTGCAGCAACAGTTCTTCGGCTTTCTGCAGACGCAGATGCTGCAGATATTCCGTATAAGTCATTCCGGTCCGGTTTTTCAGTAACCGGTTGAAATAATCTTCCTGAAAATGGAATTCTTCACAGAGCATTCGTATGGAAATGTTTTTCATATGCTGCTTCATATAATCAGAAATTTCTTCATATAAAATCCAGTTCATTTTCTGTCGCAGTTTTTTTGACAGCGAAAATTCATATTGTGTATTTAAAATACGAAAAATGCGCAGGAGAAGTCCCCGACAGATGATCGGAGAAGCCTCATCATGACGCTGTAATTCCAAAAGAAGTGATGTCATGGTTTCATCCATCTGTGAGACTGCCTCCTCTGCCTGAGGGAGAAAATGCAGATATTGCTGGAGCGATTTCTGTTCCATCAGTGCCATCTTCAGGAACGAGCTGATACGCTCTGTTGTAATCTGCCGTTTCATAATGTCCTGAAACATCACATTGGTAATGCCAAGAAACAGAAGTGTGGCAGAAGTTCCTTCCATGATTTCCTGATGCAGACAGTTTTTGTCGATCAGGCAGACTTCACCCCGGTGAAAAGTAAATTCATTGCCCAGAATTTTCTGCCGGTATTCTCCGTCAATGATATAAAACAATTCCAGATATTCGTGTGAGTGCATCTGCGTGCGCATGCCGGGTGTAAATTCTTTTTCATAAAGGAACGAGGGCTGGGAGGGCAGAATCGTTGCAGAAAGCATATGTCCGTCATGAATATCCCACAGCAGGGAAAACAGATGTTCATTTTCCGGAAGCGGATAGGTTTTGACAACGCTTTCATGAGCCGAATATTCCGGATGCAGAATCTGAAACCGGCTGAAGTTATCTGGGATCTGTGTATTTGCACTCTGATAAATCAAATGTTTTGTAAAATTCTTCAAATCCATGGAACGTCTCCTGTAAAAAATTACTCCACCATGGAGGTGGAGTAATTGTAAGTGTATGTTTTTGCCTGTTATTTATTTCATGGCATTTTTCTTGGCGATGGAAGCACGCTTGCGCATCGTAGGATCCAGAATTCTCTTGCGGATACGCAGGCTTTCCGGAGTTACCTCAAGAAGCTCGTCGGTATCAATGAAGTCAAGAGCCTGCTCTAAGCTTAATTTGCGGGGCGGAACCAGAGTCAGTGCCTCATCAGCAGAAGAGGAACGTGTATTGGTCAGATGCTTTTTCTTGCAGACATTTAACTCAATATCTTCGGCTTTGGAACTCTGTCCGATGATCATACCGGAATATACTTTTTCGCCAGGTCCGATAAAGAGCGTACCACGCTCCTGTGCGGAGAACAGACCGTAAGTTACGGATTCACCGGTCTCAAATGCAATCAGGGAACCGGTAGAACGGTAAGCGATCTCACCGCGGAATGGCTCATATCCGTCAAACATGGTATTGATGATACCGTTTCCTTTGGTGTCGGTCATGAACTCCCCACGATATCCGATCAGACCACGGGAAGGAATCTTAAACTCTAAGCGGGTATAACCGCCGGCAATGGAACCCATATTTAAAAGTTCACCTTTCCGCTGCTGCAGTTTGGAGATGACGGCGCCGGTAAATTCATCCGGTACATCCACGTAAGCAAGTTCCATTGGCTCAAGTTTTTTGCCATTCTCATCGTAGTGATAGAGAACCTCGGCTTTGCTGACTGCAAATTCATATCCTTCACGGCGCATATTCTCGATCAGGACGGACAGATGCAGTTCACCACGGCCGGATACTTTTAAGCTGTCCGGGCTGTCGGTTTCTTCGACACGGAGAGAAACATCGGTATTTAACTCACGGAACAGTCTGTCGCGGATATGACGGGAAGTGACATATTTTCCTTCCTGACCGGCGAGAGGACTGTCGTTTACGATGAAATTCATGGAGATAGTCGGCTCGGAAATCTTCTGGAACGGAATAGCTACCGGATTTTCCGGAGAACAGATGGTATCTCCAATGTGAATGTCCGCAATACCGGAGATGGCTACGATGGAACCGATCTTTGCTTCACTGACATCTACTTTATTTAAACCATCGAACTCATACAGTTTGCTGATGCGGACTTTCTCAAGTTTGTCCGGATCGTGATGGTTGACAACGACTGCTTCCTGGTTGACTTTCAGGGAACCGTTGTCGACTTTACCGATACCGATACGGCCAACGTATTCGTTGTAATCGATGGTACTGATTAAAACCTGTGTGTTGGCATCCGGATCTCCGGTCGGGGCCGGGATATAGTTTACGATCGTCTCGAAAAGAGGAGTCATGTCCTTCTTTTCATCGTCGAGATTGTACATAGCGTATCCGTCTCTTGCGGAAGCGTAGATGAACGGGCAGTCAAGCTGCTCATCGGAAGCATCCAGATCCATGAAAAGCTCTAACACCTCATCAATCACTTCTGCAGGGCGCGCTTCCGGACGGTCGATCTTGTTGATGCAGACAATAACTGGGAGATTTAAAGCAAGTGCTTTCATCAGTACGAATTTGGTCTGCGGCATGGTTCCCTCGAATGCGTCTACGACGAGGACTACACCATTTACCATCTTAAGAACACGCTCTACCTCACCACCGAAATCGGCATGGCCAGGCGTATCGATAATGTTGATTTTTGTATCCTTATAAAATACAGCGGTATTTTTGGACAGGATAGTGATACCACGCTCACGCTCGATATCGTTTGAATCCATGACACGTTCCTGTACTTCCTGATTGGCACGGAACACACCGCTTTGTTTTAACAGCTCATCGACCAGTGTGGTTTTACCATGATCGACATGGGCGATGATTGCGATATTACGAATGTCGTCTCTTGTTGTTACCATAAATTTAACCTTCTTTTTAATATTGTTTAACTTTACATAAATAACCTATCCTATTTTATCATAAAAAGCTGATTTCGCAAGCTTTTTTCAACGTACACCGGCGATTTAAGCGTTTTAGATAGTTTTCGCCGGCCTTATCGACAAGGTTTGATGATTTCTACCAACCATTAAATGGTAAAACAGAAGCCTATCAAAAATTTCCACAAAAGGAAGGAGTATTCATGGCAGATAAAATGTGTGAAAACAATCAGGTCACTATTATGGGAGAAATTGTATCGGACTTTTCGTATAGTCACGAGGTATATGGGGAAGGATTTTATATGGTGGAAGTATCTGTCCACCGCCTGTCCAGTTTCGTCGATTATATTCCGGTGATGGTATCGGAGCGTCTGGTCAATGTGCAGGAGGGTGCGGAGGGAAAATGCGTCTATATTACAGGACAGTTCCGTTCATTCAACCGGCATGAGGAGCATAAAAACCGTCTGGTGTTATCGGTTTTTGCGAGGGAGTTTGAACTGGTTGAGCAGTTTGAGGAAGAAAATGCAGCCAACCAGATTTTTCTGGATGGATTTATCTGTAAGGAATCGGTATACCGAAAAACACCTCTGGGAAGGGAGATCGCGGATCTTCTGGTCGCAGTCAACCGGTCATATGGCAAGTCGGACTATATTCCCTGCATCTGCTGGGGCAGAAATGCAAGATTTGCATCCGGATTCGAGGTCGGATCACATGTGCAGATCTGGGGAAGAATCCAGAGCCGCGAGTATGTAAAGAAAGTCAGTGAGACACAGGTGGAGCAGAGGGTTGCTTACGAGGTATCCGTCAGCAAGATTGAATTCCTGGAGTAGACTTGATTATTTGACGCTTTTGTGTTATCTTACATAGGATTTCATTTGGTTAAGAGATATCATGGAGGCTGAAATGGACAGAGGAGTGATTCAGGTTTATTATGGAGAGGGACATGGTAAATCGACCGCGGCAATCGGGAATGCAATTCGTATTGCCAGCGAGGGAAAAAGCGTCATTATCATTCAGTTCTTGAAGGGAAAAAATGAAAACGAACTGACATTTTTAAGCCGGCTGGAGCCGGAAATAAAAATATTCCGTTTTGCAAAATCGGATGAGTGTTTTGAGGCACTTTCCGAGGAGGCAAAACAGGAAGAAAGTATGAATCTGCGCAATGGATTCAATTACGGAAAGAAAGTCGTTACGACAGGTGCCTGCGATATGCTAATCTTAGACGAGGTACTTGGAATTGTGGACGAAAAGGTGATAAGCCCTGAAGAAATCTGTGAGCTGTTTGCCGCAAAGCCGGAAGAAATGACTCTGGTCTGCACAGGACGCGTTCTGGATGAAAAAATCCGTGAGGCAGCAGACGAGGTTTATAATATCGCACCGGAGAAATAGATTGACAGACTATGCCGGTGGTGGTAGAATGAAAGAAATACATGGGATAGAGGTCGCGTAATTCATGAGTAGCCTGTTGGATGTGGCAGACACAGTCGAATGCAGGTAAAAGGGGAAAGCGCCGAAAGAACCGGATGACTGCAGTCTGGTTTTTGGGCATGCGGTGAATAATCGTATGACTGTCAGAAGCGTATGAGCGTGGATGGAGAGCTATCAGATCTAAAAAAGGTTAGATTGACCAGCTCGTTTTGAGCTGGTTTTTTTATTTAGAAAGGAGAATAAAACAGTGGCAATTTTTAAGGGAGCCGGAGTCGCAATCGTGACACCAATGAAGAACAATGAGGAAGTTAATTATGATAAACTTGAGGAACTGATCAACCAGCAGATTGACGGTGGTACAGATGCCATCGTAATTGCAGGTACGACAGGAGAAAGCGCAACACTTACGATGGAAGAACACCGTGATGTGATCAAGGCAGCCATCGAGTTTACAAAACATCGTGTTCCGGTTGTGGCAGGTACCGGTTCAAACTGCACACGTACAGCCATCCAGCTTTCACAGGAGGCAGAAGAGGCAGGAGCAGACGGACTTCTGATCGTTACACCATATTATAACAAGGCAACACAGGCAGGCCTGATCAGCCATTATTCACAGATCGCAGACAGCACCAAGTGTCCGATCATTATGTATAATGTGCCGGGACGTACCGGATGTAATCTTCTTCCGGAGACGGTTGCCGAGCTGGTCCGCACCAAGAGTAATCTCGTAGGATTAAAGGAAGCAACCGGAAATCTGGCACAGGCTTCCAAGACGATGGCACTTACCGACGGAAAACTGGATCTTTATTCCGGTGAAGACGGTCTTGTTGTACCGCTTATGTCAATCGGTGCAGTCGGTGTGATTTCGGTATGGAGCAATGTGGCACCGGGCAAAGTACACGCAATGTGTGAAAGCTTCTTCAAGGGTGATATTAAGACAGCAAGAAAACTGCAGCTGGAGGCGCTTCCACTGGTAGATGCACTGTTTTCCGAAGTAAATCCGATTCCGGTTAAGAAGGCATTAAACCTGATGGGTATGGAAGTAGGACCTCTTCGTTCCCCACTCTGTGAGATGAGCGAGGCTAATGCAAAGAAACTTGCAGAAGTAATGAAAAATTATGGAATTTTAGCATAGATCAGGGAGGCACAAAAGAAAATGACAAGAGCGATCATGAATGGCTGCAACGGGAAGATGGGACAGTGTATCACAGGAATCTGTGCGCAGGATGAGGACATTGAGATTGTTGCAGGAATTGATACTTATGATGGAATCAAAAATGATTATCCGGTATTTGCCAGTCTGAAAGAGTGTACGGTGGATGCGGATGTAATCATTGATTTTTCCAATGCAAAAGCAGTGGATGCGCTGCTTGCATATGGTGTGGAAAAACAGATTCCGATCGTGCTTTGTACGACAGGACTTTCCGAACAGCAGCTTGCCGATGTGGAAAAAGCATACGAAAAAGTTGCAATTTTAAAATCCGCAAATATGTCTCTCGGAATCAATACTCTGATGGAACTGCTCAAAAAAGCTGCGCAGGTATTTGCGCCGGCAGGATTTGATATGGAGATTGTAGAGAAACATCATAACCAGAAGCTGGATGCACCGAGCGGCACGGCACTGGCACTGGCTGATTCCATGAATGAGGCACTGGATGAGGCATATACCTATACCTATGACAGAAGCCAGAAGCGCAAGAAGAGGGATAAATACGAAATTGGACTCTCTTCTGTTCGTGGCGGCAATATTGTCGGAGAGCATGAAGTGATTTTCGCCGGACAGGATGAGGTGATTGAATTCAAGCATACGGCATACTCCAAGGCGGTATTTGCAAAGGGCGCTGTGGAAGCAGCAAAATTTTTAAAAGGAAAGCCTGCAGGACATTATGATATGGCAGATGTCATTGCGGCAAAATAAACGGGAAGAGAGGCACTGATAATCAGTGCCTTTTTTGCGCAAAATGTTTGACAGTGCAGCTGGTTCATATTTATAATGGAAAGAAGAAACCTGACGATAAGAAGGAGGTAGAAAATGAAAAATAAAACCAGAAGGCTTGCAGCATTTTTGCTTTCTGCAGCAGTTGTCATAACTGCTGTTCCGGGAATGCAGGAACGGGTTTATGCCCAGAAAACCGGCGGATACACAGAGTCACCCAAAAGTGAAAATGTTCCGGTGGTACAAGAAACAAAATCCAGGCTGAAAAAGGCAGCAGCAGTGCCGTCCGCCTATATGAACAAGTTGTCGGAACTTACGATCCGCTATCCTGGCGTGCGTGATCAGGGAAAATATGATACGTGCTGGGCATTTTCCGCAATCGGACTTGCGGAGTTTGATCTGATTGCAGACAATCAGACGGCAGACAAAAGTATTGATCTGAGTGAATTGCAGCTTGCCTATTTTACTTATAATAATGTAGAAGACCCGCTGGGTGGAACATTTGGCGACTCTTTAAATATTATGAACCATAAAAATTATCTGACCATGGGCGGAAATCTGGATTTCGCGAGCCGGACGCTTCTGCAGTGGGAAGGGGTGACGGACGAGAACCGTGTACCGTACGCTCTGGCACCGACCACCACGACACTGGCAAAAAGTTACGCTTTTGATCAGGATGTGGCACATCTGCAGAATGTATATATTATTAATATTCACAAAAATGCTACCCAGGTGAAATGTGAGATTATGCAGCACGGATCTGCCGGGCTGGGACTGTATATGGACGGAACGGCCAACTATGTGGGATCTGCAGTCTATGCAGAAACAGGAGAGAATGTGGCAACCTATTACTGCCCGACAAGCAGTGTTGCATCGAACCATGCAGTGAATATTGTGGGCTGGGATGATAATTTTCCGGCATCTTCGTTTAAAAATAAACCGGCAGGAGACGGAGCATGGCTTTGCAGGAACAGCTGGTCGGATAAGACAGAAAACAATATCAACAGTTATTTCTGGCTTTCTTATTATGATAAATCCATCGAGGATGCTGCATGGATTTTTGATTTTGAGTCTGCGGATAATTATGATTATAATTATCAGTATGATGGTGGGGCAGATGTGGGAAAACTGCGTGGAATTTCGACTTCAGCGAATATTTTCAGGGCAAAAAAGGCAGATAATGAACTGGTGAAAGCAGTTTCAATTTCCCTTTCCAAAGATGCGAATGTTCCATATACGATCCGTGTATATACGAATCTGACAAACCTGCATAATCCTAAGAGTGGCATACTTGCAGCAAAGGTGTCCGGTACAACAACGTATGCCGGAACCCATACCATCAGGCTGAATAAAGCGGTATCCGTACCTCAGGGAACTTACTATGCGGTTGTGGTAGAACTGCAGAAAAGCGGTGTCGGACTCGATATGGAATATGCAGTCAGTGACAGCAGTTTAACCAGCCGGGTATATTGTGATTATAATCAGAGTTTCCTCTATCGCGGTGGCAGCTGGGAAGATGTGGCGGATGTAAGCACCAGTTACGGTGGAAGAATCGGAAACATTTGTATCAAGGCATATGCGGATAATGCAGGGACAAGTATCGGTGCGGTAGAGAATATAAAAGCGGTCCGCTGTGCAAAAAATGCAGTGCGTATTTCCTGGGGCAAAACGGCAGGTGCGAAAGGGTATGAAATTTATCAGGCATCCAGCAAGAACGGAACTTATAAAAAGATTGCAGCTACAACGTCCACAAAGTACAAAATTAAGACAACCTCAAAGAAGTCGGTATATTATAAAGTACGCGCTTATAAGACAACGCAGGGTATTCGGATCTGTGGGAATTTTTCGGGATCTGTTGCTGTGAAACGTTAAAAGAAAGGAAAAAGAATGACCATTTTAATCAAAGGGGGACATGTCATCAATCCGGCAACACAGATGGATGAGGTGGCAGATGTCCTGATCGAAGATCAGAAGATAAAAAAGATTGGAAAAGAACTTCCGGAAAAAGAAGCCGAACGTGTGATCAATGCGGACGGATGTTATGTGATGCCGGGATTTATTGATATGCATGTACATTTCCGCGATCCGGGATTTGAACAGAAAGAGGATATTTATACCGGGATGCAGGCCGCTGCGCATGGTGGATATACGACAGTGCTGACCATGCCGAATACAAAGCCGGTAGCAGACAATCCGGATATTGTCAATTATGTGCACAACAAAGCAAAATCCGGGAGCTGTATTCATGTCCTGCAGGTTGGTGCGGTGACAAAGGGACAGCAGGGAAAAGAACTTGCGGATATTGAAGGAATGGTTAAGGCAGGAAGTCCGGCAATCAGCGAGGACGGAAAATCTGTCATGGATGCCGCTTTGTATCGGGACGGTATGCTTGAGGCAGCGCGTCTGGGCATTCCGGTACTTGCCCATTGCGAAGATATCCATATGGTACGCGGAGGTGTCATGAATGCCGATGCAAAAGCAAAAGAACTGGGACTTCCGGGAATTACCAATTCCGTGGAGGATGTGATTGTTGCAAGAGATATTATTCTGGCAAAAGATACCGGGGCACAGCTTCATCTGTGTCATTGTTCCACAAAGGATTCCGTGCTCATGGTAAAAGTGGCAAAGGAAGAAGGTGTCCGGGTGTCGGCAGAAGTGTGTCCGCATCACTTTACGCTGTCCACAGACGATATGAAAGAAGCGGATACCAATTACAAGATGAATCCGCCACTCCGCACAAAGGAAGACGTGAAAGCACTGCGTGAGGGACTGCGGGATGGCATTATGGAAGTGATTTCCACAGACCATGCGCCACACACATTTGAAGATAAAAACCGTTCGATGCAGGAAGCATCGTTTGGAATTGTCGGACTGGAAACCGCCGCATGTCTTACACATAATGAACTGGTACTCGGTGGATATCTGACGCCGATGCAGATGGCAGCGTGTATGAGTTACCATCCGGCACAGATTGTCGGTATTGATAAGGGAGATATCCAGCCGGGAAAAGCGGCAGATGTCGTGATCTTTGATCCAGAGGAAACCTACCGCATTGACAAAAACACATTTGCTTCCAAGGGAAGAAATACACCGTTTGACGGGAAAGAAGTTACGGGACGTGTAAAGTGCACGATCTGTGACGGCGAAGTTGTATTTAATGAATTAAATAAGTAATAAATTAAGAAGGGAAATCAATCACATGATCAACAAATTAGTAGAAAAAATTAAAAAGACCAACGCACCTATCGTTGTGGGACTCGATCCGATGCTTTCTTATGTGCCGGAGCACATACAAAAAGCAGCGTTCGCTCAGTTCGGTGAGACGTTAGAGGGAGCAGCAGAAGCCATCTGGCAGTACAATAAAGCTATTGTTGATGCAACATACGACCTGATTCCTGCAGTGAAGCCGCAGATCGCGATGTATGAGCAGTTTGGTGTGGCAGGTGTAGCGGCATTCCAGAAGACGGTAGATTACTGCCACGAGAAAGATCTGGTTGTGATCGGAGATGTAAAGCGTGGGGATATCGGTTCCACATCCGCAGCCTATGCGACCGGACATCTCGGAAAAGTACAGATCGCAAGCAAAACATATACCGGTTTTAATGAGGATTTTGCTACAGTAAATCCATATCTGGGAACCGATGGTATCAAGCCGTTTGTGGATGTATGCAAAGAAGAAAAGAAAGGAATCTTTATTCTCGTAAAGACCTCCAATCCATCCAGCGGAGAGTTCCAGGATCGTCTGATCGACGGTCGTCCGCTGTATGAACTGGTTGGTGAAAAGGTAGCAGAGTGGGGAAGTGAATGTATGGGAGATTCCTACAGCTATGTTGGAGCAGTTGTCGGAGCAACGTATCCGGAGCAGGGGGAAATTCTTCGTAAAGTGATGCCGAAATCGTTCATTCTGGTACCGGGTTATGGTGCACAGGGAGGACAGGGCAAGGATCTGGTACATTTCTTTAATGAGGATGGATTAGGAGCAATTGTAAACTCTTCCCGTGGTATCATCTGTGCTTACAAACAGGATAAGTATAAAGAGCAGGGAATGACACCGGAGAACTTCGCAGATGCCTCCCGTCTGGCAGTCAAAGATATGATCGCAGACATATCCGGAGCACTTGCACAGAGATAAAAATAAAGTCGTGATTTTACAAAAGGGAGACAGTTGGATTTTATGAGCGAAAAATTTCAGGAAAATGTTACGGTGCTGAAGCAGCAGTGCATCGGAAAAGATATCTATGACATGACAATCCAGACGAAGCATATTGCAGGACATGCAAAGGCAGGACAGTTTGTATCATTGTATAGTAATGATGCCAGCAAACTTCTGCCACGTCCGATCAGCCTGTGTGGGATTGATGCAGAGGCAGGAACACTTCGTCTGGTATACCGGGTAACGGGAGAAGGAACCGGAACGGAAGAATTCTCCCGGTTAAAAGCGGGCGATAAGATCCGGGTACTGGGACCGCTTGGAAACGGATTTACCGTGGAGCCGGGAAAGAAAGCTTTCCTGATCGGCGGAGGAATCGGAATTCCTCCGATGCTTGAACTTGCAAAGAGCATCAAGGCTGCCGGCACCTGTGAATTTGTCAGTGTGATGGGATACCGGGATGCACAGACGTTTCTTCTGGATGAATTTAAAGAACAGGGAGACTGTTACGTGGCAACGGAAGATGGAAGTGTCGGTGCAAAGGGAAATGTGCTGGATGCCATCAAAGAATATAAGTTAAATGCAGATGTAATATATGCGTGCGGACCGACACCGATGCTGCGGGCGTTGAAAGCGTATGCAGCAGAGCAGGGCATGACCTGTTATATTTCCATGGAAGAACGGATGGCATGCGGAATCGGTGCATGTCTGGCATGTGTGTGCAATTCCAAAGAAAAAGATGCACATTCCAATGTGAAAAACAAGAGAATCTGTAAAGAAGGGCCGGTATTTCTGGCAGAGGAGGTGGATCTGTAATGAATACAAGTGTGGAATTATGTGGTGTTACCTTAAAAAATCCGGTAATGACGGCATCCGGAACCTTTGGCTCCGGAGCGGAATACAGTGAATTTACAGATTTAAACAGACTTGGTGCGGTGGTTACCAAAGGTGTGGCAAATGTACCGTGGCCGGGAAATCCGACTCCGCGTGTGGCAGAAGTCTATGGTGGAATGCTCAATGCCGTGGGATTACAGAATCCAGGAATTGATCTGTTCTGTGAGAGAGATATTCCATTCCTGAAAAAATATGATACTAAAATTATTGTAAACGTATGCGGACACTCGACAGAGGAATATGTGGAAGTGGTAAAACGGCTGGCAGAAGAGCCGGTGGACATGCTGGAAATCAATATTTCCTGCCCGAACGTAAAAGAGGGTGGAATTGCTTTTGGACAGGATCCGAAAGCGGTAGAAGCAATCACAAAGGAAATGAAAAAGTATGCAAAACAGCCGGTGATCATGAAACTGAGTCCGAATGTCACAGACATCACAGAGATGGCGCGTGCAGCGGAAGCAGGTGGTGCGGATGCCCTGTCTTTGATTAACACGATCACGGGAATGAAGATTGATATCAACCGGAGAAAATTTGTTCTTGCAAACAAGACCGGTGGGATGTCCGGTCCGGCAATTCATCCGGTAGCCGTGCGTATGGTTTATCAGACGGCACAGGCAGTAAAGGTTCCGATCATTGGAATGGGAGGAATTATGAATGCTGCAGATGCGATTGAGATGATACTGGCGGGTGCGACAGCTGTATCTGTCGGCACCGCCAATTTCCGGAATCCGGCAGTGACCATGGAAATTGTAGAAGGCATTGAGCGCTACATGGAAAAATATCATGTGAGCGATATCAAAGAACTAATCGGTGCCGTTTCGGAATAAAGATATGGTAACTGCTTACTGTTTTTGAATATATTGTACCAGGGATTTCATTTTGGCAGCAATGTTTTCCAGAATCTGTGTGTTTACGGTCTCTGCATCCATTGTTTCGGATGCATGGGCGGTCAGTTCTTCAGAAACTGCGGAAATTGTCTGTACGGAATCTGAAATTGCCTGATTAGAGTTACGCAGATCTGTGGTATTGCTGGTCAGTTCCTCGATACTGTTCTGAATGGAAACAGAATTTCGCTGGATGACAGAAAAGCTTTCGGCAGTATTCTGCGTACTTTCTTTTTATGATTCGCGCATTGAAAACCCACCGGAAGTATGCTAAAATTTAATAGAAAACTGCGAAATAACAAGGGCAGAATGCCTTTTGATACAGGAGGAAAGTATACAATGGAAAGTTACAAGAGTGAGTTCATTGAGTTTATGGTAGAGAGTGATGTTCTCAAATTTGGCGATTTTACACTGAAGAGTGGAAGAAAATCGCCATTTTTTATGAATGCAGGTGCATACGTGACAGGTTCCCAGTTAAAGAAACTCGGAGAGTATTATGCAAAGGCGATCCACGCCAGTTACGGGGATGATTTTGATGTGTTATTCGGACCGGCATACAAGGGAATTCCACTGGCTGTTGTTACCGCAATTGCATTCAGTGAATTGTACGGAAAAGAGATCCGTTATTGCAGTGACCGCAAGGAAGCCAAGGATCACGGGGCAGACAAAGGCGGATTTTTAGGAAGCAGCTTAAAAGATAAAGACCGCGTGGTGATGATCGAGGATGTGACGACATCCGGCAAGTCCATGGAAGAAACTGTTCCAAAAGTACGTGGGGCTGCAAACGTTGAGATCGTTGGTCTTATGGTCAGCTTAAACCGCATGGAAGTCGGACAGGGCGGCGTAAAGAGCGCACTCGATGAAATTCATGAGAAATATGGTTTTGAAGGAAAAGCAATTGTTACCATGGAAGAAGTGGTAGAACACTTATATAATCGGGAATGTCAGGGCAGAATTGTAATTGATGACACGATCAAAAAAGCAATCGATGCCTATTATGAGCAGTATGGATGCAAATAAGCAAAAAGGTTGTAGGAAAGAGAGACGCATATGAGAAACCGGAGAAGACGTGGCTATAAGTTTACCGAGAAAAAACATTCCAGACAGGGAATACTGGCCACGGTATTAGCACTTGCTCTTCTGGTATGGTATCTTGTGTTCCTGAAGCTTGCTTTTCAGGGAGGCGGTTCGCTGTCTGCTTATTATGGGAGCGCAGGAGTCGTTGCGATGATCGCAACATTTGTTGTTCTTGTCATCGCAGCCAAAAGTCTGCGGGAAGAAGATTCCTTCCAGTTGTTTCCGAGACTGGGACTGGGACTGACCCTTTTGGATATGGTATGCTGGATCGGAACCTATATCTGGGGATTTTTGAGCTAAAAATTATAAGAAGGAAACAAACTATGAGCTTTAGAGAGATCAATCACAAAAATAACGAGGAATACTGGGAACGGCTGGAACTTGTGATGGAGCGCATTGAGGCGGTCAGCGAGGAGGAAGCCTCCAGTGTGGAAGAACTGTACCGGGGATATTTCTTTGAAATGTCGGAACTGTTTCTGGTTTTGTATAAATTAGCAGAAGCGTCCCTGAGTGGAAAACTGGCAGAAATTTCCACGCTGGAAGGGAAAAAGATCAATCGCCGTCTGTATCTGGATGTGCAGGAAGATTATGCGGACAGTTATGCAAACCCGGCATATGCCGTCAGTAAGATGGGCTGGGAATACGGACCGCTGCTCTCGGCATTGGATGCCAGACTGCATGGAATTTATACCAGCTGTATGGAAGGAAATATCCGTTATCTGTGTATTTATGCGGAACTTTTTGTGGAAATTTACAACTGTTTTGAGGATGCACAGAATCTGAATGTGCACGAGATCAGAAAATGCATTTATTCTTTTATGCATGATTACACAGAAATTTTTAATGCGGATGCGATCTGCAGACTGATCGATCCGGAATATGATTATTTCACCCAGATCGTGATGGAAGCGGAGCTGGATCATCCGGCATATCTGTACCGTTATGGTCTGTATATCGGAAAAGATGAGACGGAGTCCGCACATTTTCTGCATTCCTTGACAAAGCAGCAGATGCAGGCAATGGCGGATACATTTACCGAAGGATACCGGATCGGATTTGAAACAACCGGAAAAGATATTTCTAAAAAGTCGGTAGTGGAGATCCGTTATCCGCTGGGATTCGAGCGGATGGTACGCGCCGCCGTACACAATTTTAAAAAGATCGGATTGCAGCCGGTGCTGCGTCCGTACTCTATTTCCCTGAACAAGCAGTTTACTTACGATCACAAAGAGGATCGCGGGCTGTGGCTGGATAAGGCACTCATCGAGCGGGGACTCGAAGTTGACCGTACTGTCTGGGAAAATCACAAAGCGATTGCTCCAAATTACGGAGGACCGGCAGTGATCGAAATTTTCGGGACAAAGCCGTTTTCGCCGGAGCAGAAAGAGGAGCGCGTTACCTATACCGACAAACAGAGGGAAATCGATGTGTATGAGCGCAGCGAGAAGAGCCAGCTGATCAATCATTACATTCACGGGGAGGAACGCAGTTTTACGATTATTGCTTACCCGGTTCCGTCCATCGGAGAAAAATACGAAGAAATCTTTGCGGAAACGGTGCATATCAATACGCTTGATTATATGCTTTACCGCAATATGCAGCAGAAGATCATTGATGTGCTGGATACGGCGGACCGTGTGCACATCAAAGGCTGTAACGGAAACCGCACGGATCTGTATGTAAAGATTCATCCGCTTTCCGATCCTGCCAAAGAGACCGCATTTGAAAACTGTGTGGCAGATGTCAATATTCCGGTAGGGGAAGTGTTCACATCTCCGGTATTGCAGAAAACAGAAGGAAAGCTGCACGTCACACAGGTCTATCTGGGGGAATTCCTTTTCAAGAATCTGGAACTGGATTTTGAAAACGGAAGAATTACAGCTTATTCCTGTACAAATTTTGATTCTGAGGATGAAAACCGCAAGTATATAGAGGACAATATTCTGTTCCATCACAAAACACTTCCGATGGGAGAGTTTGCAATCGGAACAAATACCACCGCATACCGGATGGCACGGAAATATCAGATCGCGGATAAGCTTCCGATTCTGATTGCGGAAAAGACAGGTCCGCATTTTGCGGTCGGAGACACCTGTTACACGTACGATGAGGACAACATGACATACAATCCGGATGGAAAAGCGATCATCGCAAGGGACAATGAAATTTCGATCCGGCGCAAAGAAGATATTTCAAAAGCATATTTTAACTGTCATACCGATATTACGATTCCGTATGATGAGTTAGGAGCGATTACGGTAGTACGTGCAGATGGCACGACGACAGATATTATAAGAAACGGGCGGTTTGTCGTTCCGGGAACGGAACCGTTAAATGAGCCGCTGGATGCAATGGAACCATAAATTTTTTCACATATAGGAGGATATTTAAAATGGCACAAGTAGGAATTGTAATGGGCAGTGATTCAGATATGCCGATCATGGCAAAGGCAGCAGACATCTTAGACCAGCTGGGCGTCAGCTATGAGATGACGATCATTTCCGCACACCGCGAGCCGGATGTATTTTTTGAATATGCAAAGAGTGCGGAGGAAAAAGGATTTAAAGTGATTATCGCAGGTGCAGGTATGGCAGCACATCTGCCGGGCATGTGCGCAGCAATCTTCCCGATGCCGGTCATCGGAATCCCGATGCACACCACTTCTCTTGGCGGAAGAGATTCCCTGTACAGTATCGTGCAGATGCCGACCGGTATTCCGGTAGCAACCGTAGCAATCAACGGCGGAGCAAATGCCGGTATTCTTGCAGCAAAGATTCTTGCAACCAGTGATGCGGATTTACTTGCACGCCTGAAAGAGTATTCTAAAAACTTAAAAGAGCAGGTTGAGGCAAAGGATGCCAGATTGCAGGAAGTGGGATATAAGAACTACTAATTAGATTTATTAACATTTATGATTGGTAAAATCGAAAAATACCCGATATACTATAAGCGACAATAATAGATTAAAACACAGATATTAGGAGGAAAAATAAATGGATTACAAGAACGCGGGCGTAGATATCGAAGCAGGATATGAGTCAGTGGAACTGATGAAGAAGTTTGTAAAGGGAACCATGCGTCCGGAGGTATTAGGCGGACTTGGCGGATTTTCCGGTGCTTTTTCGCTGGATGCGATCAAGAATATGGAAGAGCCGGTTCTTTTATCCGGAACCGATGGATGCGGAACCAAGGTAAAACTGGCTTTCCTGATGGACAAGCATGATACGATCGGTATTGATGCCGTTGCAATGTGTGTCAACGATGTAGCCTGTGCCGGTGGTGAACCGTTATTTTTCCTGGATTATATTGCATGTGGAAAAAATTATCCGGAGAAAATTGCAACGATCGTAAGCGGTGTGGCAGAGGGTTGTAAGCAGTCCGGATGTGCACTGATCGGTGGAGAGACTGCAGAGCATCCGGGACTGATGCCGGAGGATGAGTATGATCTGGCCGGATTTACCGTAGGTGTGGTTGACAAGAAGGATATCATTACCGGAGAAGACGTAAAAGCCGGGGATGTGCTGATCGGTATGGCAAGTTCCGGTGTACATTCCAATGGATTTTCTCTCGTGCGCAAGATTTTCCGTATGGACAAAGAAACCTTAAATACATATATTGATGAGCTTGGAACAACGCTTGGCGAGGCTCTTCTTGCTCCGACCCGTATCTATGTAGGCGCATTGAAGTCTATCAAGAACGCTGGAGTACGTGTGAAAGCTTGCAGCCATATTACCGGTGGTGGTTTCTATGAGAATATTCCACGTATGCTTCCGGAAGGAAAGCATGCCGTAGTGGAAAAGAACAGCTACCCGGTTCCTCCAATCTTTACCCTTATGGCAAGAGAGGGAAATGTAGATGAGCATATGATGTACAATACTTACAACATGGGACTTGGAATGGTTCTTGCAGTCGATCCGGCAGACGTGGACAAGACGATGGAAGCAATCAAAGCAGCCGGAGATACTCCATATGTGGTTGGTAAGATCACAGACGGAGAGAAGGGTGTAACATTATGCTAAAAATCGCAGTATGTGTATCCGGCGGCGGAACCAATCTGCAGGCCATTATCGATGGAATTGAACAAAAAACAATCACAAATACAGAGATTGCGGTAGTGATCAGCAATAATCCGGGAGCATACGCTTTGGAACGTGCAAAAAAGCACGGAATTGAGGCAGTATGCATCAGCCCGAAGGAGTATGAGAGCCGTGCGGCATTTAATGAAGATTTTCTGCGCAGACTTGATGCGTATGAGGTGGATCTGGTTGTGCTGGCAGGATTCCTTGTCGTCATTCCGGAACAGATGATTGCAAAGTACAGAAACCGCATCATCAATATTCATCCGTCTTTAATTCCGTCTTTCTGTGGAACCGGATATTATGGGCTGAAAGTTCATGAAGGTGCACTTGCCCGCGGAGTCAAAGTCACAGGTGCCACCGTGCATTTTGTGGATGAGGGAACGGATACCGGTCCGATCATTCTGCAGAAAGCGGTAGAAGTGCAGGAGGGCGATACGCCGGAGATCCTGCAGCGCCGTGTCATGGAGCAGGCAGAGTGGAAGATTATGCCACAGGCGATCGACCTGATCGCAAATGGAAAAGTGACGGTGACGGGCAAAACCGTACATATCAGTAAATAGGAAATGCATCACATATAGGAGGATAATCATGAAAGTTCTTGTAATTGGAAGCGGTGGACGTGAGCATGCAATCGTAACAAGTGTTGCCAGAAGTCCGAGAGTTGACAAAATATATTGTGCACCTGGAAATGCAGGAATTGCAGCTTTGGCAGAGTGTGTGCCGATCGGAGCCATGGAGTTTGACAAGCTCGTTGCATTTGCAAAGGAGAAATCCATTGATTTTACCATTGTTGGTATGGATGATCCGCTGGTTGGCGGAATCGTGGATGTCTTTGAGGCAGAGGGCTTAAAGGTATTCGGACCGCGCAAAAATGCAGCGATTCTGGAAGGATCGAAAGCATTCTCCAAGGATCTGATGAAAAAGTATCATATTCCGACGGCTGCTTACGAGAACTTTACCGATCCGGAAGAAGCTTTAAAATATCTTGAGACGGCAAAGATGCCAATCGTGTTAAAGGCAGACGGTCTGGCACTCGGAAAGGGTGTGCTGATCTGTAATACACTCGAAGAGGCAAAAGAAGGCGTGCGTACGATCATGGAAGATAAGAAATTCGGAAATGCCGGAAATACGATGGTAATCGAAGAATTTATGACCGGACGTGAAGTATCGGTTCTGACCTATGTGGACGGAAAGACCATCCGCATCATGTCTTCCGCACAGGATCACAAACGTGCCAAGGATGGAGATCAGGGACTGAATACCGGCGGTATGGGAAATTTCTCTCCAAGTCCGTTCTATACAAAAGAAGTAGATGAATTCTGTAAGAAGTATATTTATCAGCCAACTGTAGATGCTATGGCTGCGGAGGGAAGACCATTTACCGGAGTTATTTTCTTCGGACTGATGCTGACAGGGGAAGGACCAAAGGTTCTTGAGTACAATGCCCGTTTTGGAGATCCGGAGGCACAGGTCGTTCTTCCACGTATGAAAAATGATATCATTGATGTCATGGAAGCATGTGTCGATGGAAAACTTGACACGATTGATCTGCAGTTTGAGGACAATGCAGCTGTCTGTGTTGTACTTGCATCTGACGGATATCCGGTTTCCTATGAGAAAGGATTCCCAATCAGCGGACTTGAAAAGTTCGAGGGCAAGGATGATTACTTCTGTTTCCATGCAGGAACTGCATTCGATAAGGAAGGACGCATCGTAACAAACGGCGGACGTGTCCTTGGCATTACTGCAACCGGAAAAGATTTAAAAGAAGCAAGAAAGAAAGCCTATGAGGCAACCGAATGGGTGGATTTCGCAAATAAGTATATGCGCCATGATATCGGAAAGGCAATTGACGAGGCATAATGAAAAAAGGAATCATATTTGATATGGACGGAACACTCTGGGATTCCGCTGCGGAAGTGGCAGAGTCCTGGAATGAGACCGTAAAAAGAGCCGGCTACGACAGAAAACCGATTACGGTAAAGGACATCCAATCAGTAATGGGAAAGACGATGGATGTGATCGCACGGATTCTGTTTCCGGATCTGGAAGAAGGCGAACGCCAGAAACTTCTGGCACAGTGTGGGGAAGAAGAAAATGATTATCTCCGGATACACGGAGCAACTCTCTACCCGGATATCCGCAGGACAATGGAACAGTTGAAGAAAAAATATCATCTGTATATTGTAAGCAACTGCCAGTCCGGATATATAGAGGCTTTTCTGGATTATTACAAACTGCACGATCTGATAGAGGATACTGAGTGCTACGGAAATAATGAAAAATCAAAAGGAGAGAATATCGCGTTACTGTACAGGCGGAATGCATTGGATGATGCGGTATATGTAGGTGATATTCAGGGAGATTACGATGCAAGCATGGATGCGGGGGTTAAATTTATTCATGCGGCATACGGGTTTGGTACAATAGAAGACAAGGTTCCTGAAATTCACAAATTCTGTGAATTGGAGAACGTGGCAGATCAGGTTCTGCAGTAGATAAGAGGTTACTATGCGGGAGCAGAAAGAACAGGAAAAGCAAAATGAACTTCTCAGGGTGGTTGCAGAGCAAAACCATGAGAGATTGATAGAATATGATGTAAAAGAAGACCGGGCAGTGGTTTATGCGATAGAAAATGACCGGTTCGAGGTCCTTTTTGATATCGAAGACTATGTAAAGAAGAACCATTATGGATCTGTTTTTATTGATCCGGAAGATAAAAAGGTATTTCGCAGAGCGATGCATGCCTGCCTGCAAAAAGAAGGGACTGTTACGGTCGATGTCCGTTATTGCGAAAAAGAAAATCAACCGGAATGGTACCGTTTTTATCTGGTGAGTATTGCGGAAGAAGATGGAAAAACAGACCGTATGGTGGGGCGTTTTTGCTGTGTGCAGCAGGAGAAAGCCATCACGGAACGCATGCGGCGCCGGGCAGAGATTGATGTACTGACGAATGTGTATAACCATAAGGCATTTGAGGAATACTGTGCAAAAGAGCTTGCGGAATGTACAACAAATGCCTTATTTGTCATGCTTGATATTGATGATTTTAAAATGATCAATGATACGCAGGGACATGCGGTAGGGGATATGGTCTTAAGCCAGACCGGAAGTATTTTAAGTGAAGTGACCGGTGACCGGGGAATTGTCGGCAGGCTTGGGGGAGATGAATTCGCGGTGTTTGCTTCCGGCTTTCAGAATTCTGTTGAAATGGAAGAATTTTGTGTCTCCCTGCGTGAAAATTTGAAAAAGATTATCTTTGATATGGAATATTCCGTATCTATCGGTGCTGCGAAACTGGATGGACGAAGAATCAGTTTTCCGGATTTTTATTATGAGGCAGACCGGGCAGTTTACGCGGCGAAAAGAGGCGGAAAAAACCGGATTGTTTTTTATGATCAGATCAAAGAAAATCAGGAGCCGGAAACGGCAGATCCGGTGGAACCGATTCTCGCACAAGGCAATGAAAAATCCATGTTAAGACAGCTCCGTACCTGTATGGAAGCGCTTGGAAGAGAGGGAATCGGAGATGCCCTTATGCAGACATTTGAAGCGCTGCGCCAGTATTTTGACGCGGACTGTGTTGTGCTTGCCTATGCAAAAGAGGGCGGTATCCGCTATGTGGAAGAGTGTCACAGGGATACGGCACAGATGATGGCAAGACTTGTGACCGAAGAAATTGAGTCCGGAGAGGCAGAAGGTGTTATTCAGGAAATAGGACAACTCGGGGATGTGGTGATTCCAGATATCAAGTCGCTGAGAGAAAGTCATCCGGTAATCTATGAGCATCTGGCAGAACTGCGTGCATGGTCTGCAACCGGAATTTCTTTGTATACCGGAGATCATCTGCTTGGAATTTTAATGGTTTTAAACCCACACAGACACCTCGAGGAGGCCGATGTTCTTTCCATGCTTGGCACGACACTGGCTGCGCGGATTGAACTTCGCAATCTGCAGGAACAGCAGGAATATGACCGCACACATGACAAACTGACAGGTCTCTGGAACCGGGAGGGATTGTCCGTTATGGCACGCACTGGTGCGGACAATATGTTCTGTTCACTTGGCGTGATCACGACCGATGTGATCCATCTGTCGGAGATTAATAAACAGTTTGGCTATATCAGCGGCAACCGCAGACTGATGGAAGTTGCGGATTTATTGAAATCCCTGTTTCCCAATTACCGGATTTACCGGTATGACGAGGACGAGATGCTGGTTTTGTGTATCAACATTAAACGGCAGGAAATGGAGCAGCAGGTGGAAAATCTGCAGAAAAGGCTTGCTGGACTTGGCTTTGGCGTGGCGATGGGATACAGCTGGAGTGCACATCCGCAGACACGCAGCCAGATTGCAGAGGCAGAGGTTCTTATGAGCAACGATAAGCTTAAGCTGATGCATGGCACAACCGTGATGAAGCGCATGGAGCAGAGCGTGATAGATGAGATCAACGATCTGATGGAGCGTGGAAGGTATCTGGTATATTTACAGCCGAAAGTGGATATCCACACAGGGCGCACAGAGGGCGCGGAGGCACTGATCCGGCAGCTGGATGATGAACTGGGCATTGTGGGACCGGGGATGTTTATTCCGGTGCTGGAACATTACAATCTGGTGCATATGATTGACCTGTTTGTTCTGGATGAAGTATTTCGTTATCAGAAGGAACAGATCCGGGAAGGACATCGTACGGTGCCAATATCCGTGAATTTCTCGAAGATGACGATCATGTATCCGGAACTTATTGAAAAAGTAACGCAGATGGTTCAAAAATATGATATTCCGGTGGAACTGATCCATATTGAGGTAACGGAGACCGTGGGAGACATGGATCATGTTCTGATTGAAAATGTTGCAAACAGCCTCAAAGAACTCGGATTCAGACTGTCAATGGATGATTTTGGAAGTCATTATTCCAATCTTGCGGTACTGATCCAGTATGATTTTGATTCTGCAAAGATTGACCGGTCCATGGTAACTGAAATTACCAATAACCGCAAAAGCCGGATTCTCCTCGACTATATGACTTCCATGATCAATGATCTGGGAATTCACTGTATCGTCGAGGGAATCGAGACAAAAGAGCAGGTAGATATTTTAAAGAAAACAAAGGCAGAGATGATCCAGGGATTTTATTTTGGAAAACCTGTGCCAAAAGAAAAATTTTATGAGGCCTTTATCGCAGAATAGGGGAGTGGATCACACAAACGTCAGGCTGTTGCTGACGCAGAGTGCCCCGTACCCGCTCTGCGGATTGGGGTAGGAAACGGAAAATGGAAGCTGTCTGGCACCTCGGATCAGATATGCTTTCATTTTTTCGCCATATAGAAAGGGATCATTGTTCTGTAGAATGCCCCACTGCATGAGCAGTGCGCAGCTGCCGCTTACAAAAGGAGCAGCCATGGAGGTGCCGCTTCGGGATTCGTAACCGCCCCCGACAGCACAGCTGGTGATGTCGACACCGGGAGCTACCAGATCCGGTTTGACCTGTCCGGTATTCCAGGTATATCCTCTGCCGGAAAAAGGGGCGAGCGTATTGGTGGAAGAATCGTAGGCACCGACGGTAATGACATTTCCGGCGGTGGAAGGTATCGTGAGAGTGGTTTCCGTTGTCGGCGTGAGAAATTGTGTGGCAGTCCCGCGGATAGCGGCCGCCGGCATCCACAGATCAATAATTCCTTCGATGACAGACCGTGCTTCTGCGGTAAAAAACCAGACACCTCCCGAAATATAGTCCCGCCGCGGCAGCAGATCGATGGCAATTTCCTGATACAGACTATAAGGGGAGGGAAGTCCGTAGTACACCAGAATCTGTGTGGTGCCAAAGGAAAAGCGCCAGCTGCCGGGCTGATTGGGAATTTTAAATGAGGTTCCGAGTCCCGGAGGAGTCAGCTGAAAACGAATATCATCCCAATAATTTTTCCAGATCTGAATCGAAAGAGAAGATTCATAATTTCCAACGGCAAATTCAATTCTGGCAGATTCTAAAGAAGCCAGTCGGGCGCTGGCATGCCCGCCGTTGTTTCCCTCATTTCCACTTCCGACAACAATATTAATGCGTCCGAGATTTGAGACATAGTCCAGGTAGGTTTCCAGAAGGGATGTTCCGCTGTGGGAGCCGTAAGTATTTCCAAAACTCAGGTTGATGACAAGAGGCACGGTATGTTCGATGGCATATCTTACGGAAAAATCGACCGCCTGCATCAGTTCGATCGTGTTTGGAAATCCCTTTGGATCAGGCGAGCCGAGTTTGACGGCAAGAAGTGAGGATTCCGGGGCAACTCCGCGGTAGAGTCCGCCGGAGGCACGACCGTTTCCGGTGGCAATACCGGCGACATGGGTTCCGTGCCCTGTGACATCTGTGCTGGGTACAAGTTCCATGCGCTGCTCAAAAGTGTCTGCCTGAAGTGCCGCATTGATCTGTTCCGGAGAAAAAAGTGTACCCTGTGAATAACCGGCGGGGGCAAAGCGTCCAGCAGAAGGATCAGCGAGGATGGTCTGGTCCCAGAGAGCAACCAGCCGTGTGGTTTTGTCCGGATTGCAAAAATCGGGATGCGCATAGTCAATACCGGAGTCTATCACAGAAATCAGAATGCCTTTTCCGGTCAGACCATAGCTGCTGTTTTCCTGAATGGCACTCAGACAGGAAGCCTGCCGGGCAGAAACAATCTCAAAGAAAAGCTGTCTTGGACGTTCGATATATATTACTTGTGGAAAGGCGGCAAGTGATGGAATGTCGTCCTCGGAGATTTTCACTATGGCATAATTTCCAAGGAGAAAGGTAAAGGAAGAGGAAGGAAATTCATTCTGTAACGTCTGTGGAGAACCGGTGTACAGAACAATCAGGTTCCAGAACCCGTCAGAGCTGCTCCCTGTGGACAGATCATCGGAAGCGTTTCGTTCGACGGGAGTTGCCTCAAGCGAAGCGCGCAGAGAAACATCAATTTTCTGATTGAAGTCCATCGTATTCATATTATCCATAAAATCGCACCGTCTGATGTATTTTGATAGATACATCTATAGCTTTTTAATGAAAATTTATGTACAATAAGGACATATTATGCTTAATAGAAACCACGAAAAAACAAAGGAGATTTTATGTACGCTGATGAAAATGTAATCAAGATCAAGCATGCGGTTCTGCGTGAAGTCGCAAAACTGGCATTTGAAGGGACTCTTGATGCTCAGAGAGACCACATCGCGGTTCGTCTGATTCCGGGCCCGACACCACAGTTCCGTTGTTGTATCTACAAAGAAAGAGAAATTATCCGCCAGCGTGTCCGTCTTGCAGAGGGCAAAGCCCCGGGACTGGAGGATAATGGAAACGTGATTCAGGTAATCAGTGCAGCCTGTGAGGACTGCCCGATTTCCAGTTATACCGTTACAGAAAACTGTCAGAACTGTATGGGAAAGGCATGTATCAATGCATGTAAATTCGGCGCCATTGAGGCAGGACGCCATCGTTCCCATATTGATCCACAGAAATGTAAAGAGTGTGGACGCTGCGCAGCTGCATGTCCTTACAATGCAATCGCACATTTGAAGAGACCATGTAAATTTGCATGTCCGGTCAACGCTATTACATACAATGAATACGGTATTTCCGTGATTGATGATTCCAAGTGTATCCGCTGCGGAAAATGTATCCATAGCTGTCCGTTCGGAGCAATCGGATCTAAGACATTTATGGTTGATGTCATCAATGCCTTAAAGTCTGATAAGAAAGTATACGTGATTGCAGCACCTGCTACCGAGGGACAGTTTGGTGCAAACATCACAATGGGAAGCTGGAAGAAAGCTATGCAGGAAGTTGGATTCAACGGATTTATCGAAGCCGGATTAGGTGGAGATATGACCGCTGCTTCCGAAGCCGCAGAGTGGGTAGAGGCATACAAGGCAGGAGAGAAGAAAGTAACTTCTTGCTGTCCGGGATTTGTCAATATGGTGCGTCTGCACTTCCCGGAGATGGCAGATAAGATTTCCACAACCATCTCTCCAATGTGTGCGGTATCCCGTATGATCAAAGCACAGGATCCGGATGCTGTGACCGTATTTGTCGGACCATGTGTAGCAAAGAAATCTGAGGTTGTCGATCAGAAGATTGAGGGCAATGCAGATTATGTGCTGACATACAGTGAGATGCGTGCCATCATGAGTGCCAAGGGCGTAGAACTGCAGCCAAGCGATACCAGCTATCAGGAGTCTTCTGTATACGGCAAGCGTTTCGCAAACTCCGGTGGAGTTACCGCAGCAGTTGTCGAGAGCATGAAAGAGATGGAAGCTGGCATTGAACCGAAAGTATGCAAGGCAAACGGTGCCGCAGAGTGCCGCAAGTTCCTGATGCTTATGAAGGCTGGCAAGCTGCCGGATGACTTCATTGAAGGTATGGCATGTGAAGGAGGCTGCGTCGGTGGACCAAGCTCCTTTAACGATATGCTTGTGACAAAGAAGTTCCGTGACGAACTTCTTCAGAAAGCAGATGATCGTCAGATTCTTGACAATTTGAAGAATTATCATATGGAAACATTCTCCATGCACAGAGAAGAAGAGTAATATTAAGATGGGGTCGTCGCTTGCGATGGCCTCGTTTTTTATTCCACAGTGGTTAAGGACAATAACAGTAGCTGGTGAGCAGATGCAGTCCTTTGTAAATGTACTGGCAGATAATGAGAACGCATGGCTTATTACAAAAAAACAAAGTGGAGCATGCATCGGATGTGTTACGATGGATATTCCGTATCCACAGCTTGCAATTGGGGAGATCGGTTATGTGATTGGCGAGAAATACCAGAGGAAGGGCGTGGGCAAATGCGCGAAGAGATATTAAGGAAGCGTTAAGGTTTTTTAAGGAAAAGAAGATGGTTTGCAGCAAATGAATGTGATATCGTAAACACATGGAACATGTTAGTAAGAAAAAGAAAGGGAAATGGTTATGTTAGAAGTTGTACATGTGACAAAACGATACCGTAAGGTGCTTGCAAATGATGATATCAATCTTACCATAGAGGATGGGCGCATCGGAGTACTGCTTGGACCTAACGGTGCAGGAAAAAGCACGATTATAAAATGTATTATGGGATTTCTGAAATATCAGGGACAGATACAGGTAAACGGTCTCGAAAATAAGTCCATCGAGGCGAAAAAGATCATGGGATATATTCCGGAAATTCCATCGTTGTATCCGAACCTGACTGTGGATGAACATATGGAATTTATTGCACGGGCATATAAATTAAAGGATTATAAAGCCTATAAAGATGCATTGCTGGAACGGTTTGATCTGACAGATAAAAAGAAAAAATTCGGGGATGAGCTGTCAAAAGGGATGCAGCAGAAACTGTCCATCTGTTGTGGACTTTTGCCGAGACCACGGCTGGTACTGTTTGATGAGCCAATGATCGGACTGGACCCACATGCCATCAAAGAACTGAAAAAGGTGTTTGAGGAATTGCGGGACAGTGGCTGCATGGTACTGGTCAGCACGCACATGATTGACAGTATGGAAGAATTATGGGATACCACGTATATCATGAAACAGGGGCGGGTAGCCGCTGTGGTTGAACGTGAAAATTTAAAGGATAACAATAAAAGTCTGGAAGATATTTTCTTTGAGATTACAGAGGGCGCGGCTCTGGAGAGAGAGGTGTAGGCGATGCGGTTATGGGGTTATTATGCATGGCATACCTTTTGGAACACGATAAAAAAGATGTTTCGAAGTACATTTCTCGTGATCATTCTTGCCATTTTTGGATTTGGAATCATATTTGGACTGATTGGTGGCGTGGTCGGTTCCATGGTAGAAAAGCAACAGTCGCTGGAAACTGTGGAATCGTCTTCGGAGGCGGATCGCGTACAGGAAGAAGCAATGGAAGAGGAAGAAACGCAAAAAACGCCACAGGAGATTGCCGCAATCAAAACCTATGTGGAAGCCGGAGTGATGATTGTTTTTCTAGCGATATTACTTTGGGGAATGTATTCCGGTTCTAAGGACGGTACGGATATTTTCCAGATGGCAGACGTGAATCTGTTGTTTACGGCACCGATGAAACCACAGTCCGTGTTGATGTTTCGACTGAGTTTTCAGATGGTGGCAACAGTTTTCGCGTCCATATATCTGGTTTTTCAGATCCCAAATCTCGTTGTAAATATGGGATTGGGGGCACCGGCAGTTGTAGCCATTTTTGCAGGGTGGATTCTGCTTCTGGTGTTTCAGAGACTTATGATTGTATTAACATATACGGTCTGCACCACACACGAAAAATTAAAACCATATGTGTTTCCTTTGATCGTGGGAATTGTTGTACTGCTTGGAATGATTGCAGGAGGAACATATCTGGCGAATGGGCAGAACCTGCTTGAAGCAGCACATATGACTTTTGCCAGTCACTGGTTGCGGTATCTTCCGGTAATCGGCTGGTACAAAGGCATGATTATGTGTGCAGTGAATGGGGAACTGTTTTCGTTTCTGGTTTATCTGGGATTGTTGCTTGTAAGTGTGGCGGTACTGATTTTTGCCATCTGGCATATGAAAGCGGATTTTTACGAAGATGCGCTGGCTTCCGCGGGAAAACGTGCACAGATGCTTGAGGCAGCAAAAGAAGGACGGGTTATCGCAGGAAAAGCACATGCAAAAAAGCAGCAAAAGGAAGGAAACTTAAAGGGCTGGGGCGCATCCGTGTTTTTTACAAAAGAAATCTATTGCCGTAAACGTACGGCAAAATTTGGAATCATAACCAATACGATGCTGTTTTACCTGCTGGTCAGTGTCGGTATTTCCCTGTTTTGTGTCAGGATCATGGAGGTGTCCGGATTTCTGGTGCCGGGCTGTATTTTGTTTTTTGTACTTTTCTTCCGGAATATGGGAAATCCGATTGCACAGGAGACTGCGCGAAACTGGCTGTTTCTGGTGCCGGAGAATCCATACAAGAAAGTTTTCTTCGGAGTGCTTGCAGGAACATCCCTCTGCGCGATGGATCTGCTTCCGGCACTGGTGGTTTCGGCATTGCTTTTGCATGAAAAACCGGGAATTATGCTTCTGTGGTATCTGACGTATCTGGTGGCGGATTTTATGTTTTCGGAAGTTGGGCTTTTGCTGGAAGCTCTTGTTCCGGCGTCTGCGATGGATACGGTTAAGAGTATGATCCAGATTTTGCTGCGTTGCATTATTTTAGTAATTGTTGCCGTTTTTCTGGCAATTGGATATTTCTTTGGCGGAATTGCAGGGGCTTTAGTGTTTACCTGTGCAGCTTCTGCCGGAATCGGCGGAGCGATTTCACTGATTTATCCATGGATGCTGCATCAGGGCAGATAGGAGACTGCTCGCAGGTGCCTCTGTAAACCGCAATACAAAGAGTACATTACGGTTCAAGGGTTACTCTGCGAACAGTAACTTCGCAGCCCCTATAAAATAAAAGAAAAATTGCACTTGCCGAACATTTGTTCTTGTGATATGATGTAAAAAGAACGGATGTTCGGCATTTTTGCGGAGGGATACTGGATATGAGAGAAATTTTGCAGATGGATCGTATCATGGAAAAACTAACCATACTTTCGGCAGCTGCCAGATATGATGTTGCGTGTACTTCCAGCGGGGTGCAGCGTGGAGGAGATGGTACACATACGGGAAACGCATATGCAAGTGGAATCTGTCATGCATTTACCGGGGATGGGCGCTGCATTTCACTGCTTAAGATTTTATATACCAATGATTGTATCTATGACTGCAAATATTGCAGGAACCGTTGCAGCAATGATGTGAAGCGTGTCAGTTTTACACCGGAGGAAATCTGTAAGCTCACGATGGAATTTTACCGCAGAAATTATATCGAAGGATTGTTCTTAAGTTCCGGAATTTTACATTCTCCTGATTATACCATGGGACTTTTATATGAGACCCTTTATTTATTGCGCACAAAATATCATTTTAACGGATATATACATGTAAAAGGAATTCCGGGAGCATCAGCGGATCTGCTGGAATTAACGGGGTATCTTGCAGACCGTATGAGTGTAAATTTAGAACTTCCCACGGCCGATGCGCTGCGGCAGATTGCGCCTAACAAAGTGCGTAAAAACATCCTTTCCCCGATGCGCCAGTTACAGAATGGAATTCGACAAAGCCGCGAGTTTCACGGGGTATCGAGTATGAAAAGCCGGATGTATCTGGATGAGAAAACCTATTATAACCAGATGGCAGAGATGAAGGAAAGTTATGCCCGTCTGCAGGACTACCACGACGGAATTGCTGCCATCCGGGAGCATAAAGCGCGACAGAGTGCAGTACAAAGCTGGGGAGAAGAAATTGCCGGTGGGGAGAATTCCAGCAGAGTGAGAAACGTGCAAAAGAAGCTTCCGCAGACAACGCGGGGATTGATGCGGCCGGATCATTATTTTGTGCCGGCAGGACAGAGTACACAGATGGTGATCGGGGCATCGGATGAAAGTGATTATCAGATCATTTCGGTTTCAGAAGCTTTGTATCAGAAGTTTGAGATGAAGCGGATATTCTATTCTGCATTTATCAATGTGAATCATGACAGTTCCCTGCCAGATTTGCCCGGACCACCATTGTTACGTGAGCACAGGCTCTATCAGGCAGATTTTCTGTTGCGGTTTTATGGATTCCGCGCAGATGAATTGCTGTCAGAGAAAAATCCGAATTTTAACGAACAGATTGATCCGAAGTGTAATTGGGCAGTGCACCATCTGGAACTGTTTCCGGTGGAAATTAATCGTGCGGATTATTATACGCTGCTTCGTGTGCCGGGGATCGGAACAAAAAGTGCCCGCCGGATTATGGCGGCCCGGCGGTACGCAAAGCTGGATTTTTCAGATTTAAAGAAGATCGGTGTTGTTCTGAAACGTGCAGTGTATTTTATCACCTGTAAAGGAAAGATGATGTATCATACCCGTATGGAGGAAGGATATATTACACGGAATCTGATGTATCAGGAACGTCCGATGCAGATGCTGCTTTCGGATGGAACGGTGCAGACCTATGAGCAGTTATCACTGTTTGATGACAGGGGGAAAATTGTAGTATGAGTGAACAGATCGTGCTTCGATGTGAGGATTCTCTGGAAGGAATTTTTACAGCACTTTTCGATGCGTTTGTGTGTAAAAATAAAATGAAAGCTCCTTATACAGACAGTATTTCCATTGCGGCCGGTGAAGGAGAAATGACTTTGTTTGCCAGGGAGATCGAAGTACAGACAGATGCGCAGAAAGTGCAGAAGACGGTTTACAGTATACAGTCAAGACTGGGGTATCCGGTGTATGATACACTGCTTCATGCATTATGCCATTTTGCAGAGGACCGGGGGACAGCAGTTCTTGGATATCTGGTGCGTGCATTTGCACAGGGACGTGGTATTTCCGATCAGCTTGCCGATCCGTTTGCACTTCGGGTGATGGAGTTGTCCCGCAAGGTAGACAATGAGCTGGATAAGCTGCTGGGATTTGTGAGATTTCAGGATCTGGGAAGTATTCTTGTGGCGCAGCTTGCACCAAAATGCAATATAGTTCCATTGATGATGGATCATTTTTCGGATCGTTTTCCGGATGAAAATTTTATTCTCTACGATGAAAACCGAAACCTTGCTGCCGTCCATGAAGCCGGACACCGCTGTGTTCTGGTGAGTGGAGAGCAGCTTCAGATTCCGCAGGGGCATATGGATTATTTTGCTGTGCTATGGAAACAGTATTTTGCCACCATGGAAATCCGAGAGCGTCACAATGAGCAGTGTCAGAATCATCTTCTGCCAAAATGGTATCGCAAATATATGATGGAGTGGAATTAATAAATAGAAACGAAACTTGAAAACATTTCTTAAAACCAATATAATGAATAGAGTTGCAGTTATAAAACTATGGCAGAAAAGAATGATAGCAGCTGGCACATAGGAAAATTGGAGGAATGGAAATGGAACGTTGGGATATCTACGATAAAAATAAAGTGCGGACAGGAAGAACCATGGAGCGGAATCATTTCAATCTGGCAGATGATGAGTATCATCTGACGGTACTTGGCGTGATCAGGCGTCCGGATGGCAGATTTCTGATTACTAAGCGTGTGATGACCAAAGCATGGGCACCCGGATGGTGGGAAGTTTCCGGTGGTGCTGCGCAGGCAGGCGAAGAATCGGAAGAGGCTGTGCGCAGGGAAGTTTTAGAAGAGACCGGACTGGATGTAAAAGAAGCGGAAGGTGGTTATGTATTTACCTATCACAGAGAAAATCCGGGCGAAGGAGATAACTATTTCGTAGATGTTTATCGTTACACGATGGATGTTACAGAACAAGATGTCCATCTGCAGACGGAAGAAACAGACGGATGTCGGTTTGCTACACCAGAAGAGATCAGGAAACTCGCAGATCAGGGAATTTTCCTGCATTATGATAGTATCAAACGGGTATTTGAGGACTAATTACAATGGATAGGAGAATACTTGAAAAGATGTATTCCCATACGCAAAAAAAGGAATGTTGCAGAAATGCAACATTCCTTTTTTTAATCGTTGTATCCAATATCTTATTCTAAAGAAAGAAAAAGGTACATAGAAACTAGATTAGTCGGCAATTATTTCACTACTGTTACGTTAACTGCCTGAGGACCTTTAGCGCCATCAGTGATTTCGAATTCTACTGCTGCACCCTCTTCGAGAGATTTGAACCCCTCCATGTTAAGTCCTGAGTAATGTACGAATACATCGTGGCCGTCTTCAGCGGTGATGAATCCGTAACCCTTCTGGTTGTTAAACCATTTTACTGTACCTTTGTTCATCGAAAGTACCTCCAATATATTTGTGTTGCCTTGCAACTATGCTAAGAATAGCATAACCAATTGGAAATGTAAAGCAAAATCTTCGTGAAATAGCCGGATTTTAAAGCACTTCAAAAGAAATGTCGTGTTGTGAGAGAAATTGTCTGACAAATTTGTCCCATTCCGGTTCTAATGTCTTATCTGTAGAAAAAATGCGATAAGAAATTCCGGTAGTCAGTGTAAGCATCTGATTTTGAAATTTGATGTTCATGGACATGGCGGAAATATCTGCCGGGGTATAGGAACTTCCGATTCGTTCCATGGTGCGTTTTTGATTTTCCGGCGACAGCATCAGGACGAATTTAAAGGAGGATGGAGCCTTTTTCCCTTTGATCAGGTCAAAGATGCGTGGACGGAGCATGGAAAATGGAAGAAAATGAAAAGTTTTAATACCGAGTTCTTCGGCTTCTGTATCTGTATAGAATCCTTTGGTAATAGTTCCATCAATCACATAGCTTGCAAAAGAAACGACAATGCCCTCCTGAAGCAGAAAATGGTCAAAAATTTCAGTTTTGAGAAATTTATTCATAAAATCTTTTTTGTTTGTTAATGCAAGAGCCAGCATAAAAAACCTCCCCATTGTGAAACCGATAAAACGGCAGCTGATATAGTTTAATTTTAGCATGAGTGACTTCATCTTTTCAATCATAATGTGTTATAATGCCACTGATTGATAGAAAATGCACGGTTACTGCTCACAGGTTCCCCTGCGAACCGTAACGATGCAATCACTTAAGAAAAGAAGGGAAACTATAACTATGAAAGAATCATTTTTGATAGATGTTTTAAAAAAAGGAGTATCACCGTTTCATTGTGTGGAAGCAGCCATGGAGACGTTAGAGGAATCCGGCTTTGAGGAACTGGAGTATGCCAGACCATGGAATCTGAAAAAAGGAAAGGCTTATATGATGAATCATCATGGAACAACGCTCTATGCATTTACAGTTGGAGAAAACTTCCGTGCGGATGCAATGCTGCGCATGGCAGCTGCACATACAGATTATCCATATCTGCGGATCAAACCAAATGCGGATTTTGTGACAGACCGGTATGCGCAGGTGAACGTGGAAGTATATGGCGGACCGATTTTAAATACATGGTTTGATCGTCCGCTGGGGATTGCAGGGCGCGTGATCGTTCGAAGCAAAGATGTGTTTGCCCCGAAGACCATGCTGTATCGTTCCGGTCGTCCGGTTCTTATTATTCCAAACCTTGCCATTCACATGAACCGGGAAGTGAATAAGGGAGTGGCAATCAATAATCAGGTAGATTTGATGCCGGTTGCGGATATGCTGCCAGAAGAACAGCAGAGTACCGATTATTTCCTGTCATTTCTTGCGGAAGAGCTGGCAGTAAAAAAAGAGGATATTCTGGATTTTGAACTGAATACATACTGTGTGGAAGAACCGGCATATGTGGGGATAAAAGAGACACTGCTGTCTTCTCCGCGACTGGATAACCAGACATCCGTTGCGGCACTGCTGGCAGCCATCGTGGAAGGAACACGGACCGATGGTATCAATCTGATCGCACTGTTTGATAATGAAGAAATCGGAAATACCAGCAAACAGGGCGCAGCATCGATCTTATTGCATGATATGGTAAAACGCATCTACCGGTCGCTTGGCTGCAGTGAGGAAGAAACGGATTGTGCGATGTATGGAGGTATGCTGCTTTCCGTGGATGTGGCGCATGCACTGCATCCGAATCATAAGGAGAAAATGGATATTACCAATCATCCGGTGCTTGGGGATGGATTCTGTATCAAAGAGGCATGTTCCCAGTCTTATGCGACGGATGCAAAGGCAATCGGAATTCTGCGGCAGCTCTGCGATCAGAATAAAATCGCATACCAGAGGTTTGTCAATCGTTCCGATGTGCGCGGGGGTGGTACACTGGGATCGGTTGCATCCACGCTGTTTCCGGTCCGCACAGTGGATATTGGAATTCCGCTCTTATCGATGCATTCTGCACGGGAACTGATGGGACGAACGGATTTTGATGCTCTGGCATCAGCTGTGACGGCATATTTTTCCTGAAAAATATGAAGAAACTATAAAATATGCCTTTTTCCCCTTTTCAAATATCTGAAACCGTGTTATGATATGAATGTAGTAATGAATACTACATGTAATAGAAAATAAAAACTTTTTATAAAGTAATGATAAACACGCATTTCATAAAAGGATAGACGTATTTTAGAAAAGAGGGATGGATATGAGTCAGTATAAAATTGTAATTGACAGTTGTGGAGAACTTCCTGAGGATTTAAAGGCAGATGGACATTTTTGCACAGTGCCGCTTTTGCTGGATGTGGATGGCTATCAGATCACAGATGATGAAACTTTTAATCAGAGAGATTTCTTGCAGAGAGTAAAGGCATGTATTCACAGCCCGAAATCTTCCTGCCCGTCTCCGGAGCGTTATATGAGTGCGTATGAGGGAGAGGCGGAGCATGTATATGTTGTGACGTTGTCCGGAAAATTGAGCGGATCGTACAATAGTGCGGTACTTGCAGCACAGCTTTACCATGAAGAGCATGAGGATTCCAAGCAGATTCATGTATTTAATTCCAAGTCGGCCTCGATTGGGGAAACCCTGATCGGATTAAAGATTCAGGAGCTGGAAGAATCCGGTGCATCTTTTGAAGAAATTGTAACAGAGGTGGAATCTTACATTTCTTCCATGAACACATTTTTTGTCATTGAGACACTTGAAACACTGCGCAAGGCTGGCCGTCTGAGCGGACTGAAAGCATTTGTGGCAAATACTTTAAACATCAAGCCGGTAATGGGATCCACCAAAGAAGGAACGATTCAGCAGCTTGGTCAGGCAAGGGGCATGAAGAAGGCACTTTCCAAGATGGTAGAGGATATGTTCAAAGTAACCAAAAACTGCGAGAACCGTGTGCTTGCCATTTCCCACTGCAATTGTCCGGAACGTGCACAGTTTGTGAAGGACACAATTGAGAAAGTCGCAAAATTCAAAAAGATTGTAATTGTCAATACAGCCGGGGTATCCAGCATGTATGCAAATGAAGGCGGAGTGATCCTTTCGGTATAGGATTTTGCACTTGAAACAACCGTCATATAGAAGTAGAATACGGGGAGAAGCTTTTTATAAGCTTCTCCCTATTTTTTGTGAGTCAGGTACCGGCTGCCGAAAGCGGTTTACAGATACCTGCAGGGAGAATAAAGATGTATTCATATGAAGAAGTATTGGATCAGATAGAAAATGGAAGACGGTTTGGAAACCGGCCGGGAGTGGAAATTACCGGAATCATGTTAGAACAGATGGGACAGCCGCAAAATGGGATGCCATTTATTCATGTGGCGGGAACCAACGGAAAAGGATCGGTCTGCGCATTCCTGACATCAGTTTTCCGGGAAGCCGGATTAAAAGTCGGAACATTTATTTCTCCACACCTGATTGATTTTGAAGAGCGTATCATGGTTGATGGCAGACAGATTTCCAGAGAAGATGTGACACGAATCGGCAATGTTCTGCTGGAGCAGGAATTTGGCGTGACACCGACCATGTTTGATTATTGCGTGCTTATGGCGGTACTGTATTTTAAAGAACAAAACTGCGATCTTGTAATTATGGAGACCGGCCTCGGAGGCAGACTTGATTCTACGAATGCACTGGGAAATCCGGTGGTATCAGTGATCACACGGATTGGTTATGATCACATGAACATTCTTGGAAATACCATAGAAGAGATTGCACAGGAAAAAGCGGGAATTATCAAAGCAGGAGTGCCGGTGGTAATTGCACCGCAGGAATCGGAAGCACTTGCGGTGCTGCAAAGGGCGGCCGCAGCAAAGGGAGTACGTGCGCGGTGTGTACAGGAGAAGGACCTGCAGGGGGCAAAGGCACTACAGCCGGGACTTTTGGGTGCTTATCAGAGAGAAAACGCCGCTACAGCCATGTGTGCGGCACAAGTGGCATGGACCAGATGCCGGATAGAAAAAGAGAAGATGAAAACCGTTATTGCCCGTGGAATTCACAGAGCGGTATGGCCGGGGCGTATGGAAATTTTAAGTACAGAACCGTTTCTGATGGTGGATGGTGCACACAACAGTAACGGAATCCATGCATTGTGTACAAGTCTCGAAGAATTGTATCCGGAGGAAAAGTTTCATTTTGTGATGGGTGTGATGGCAGACAAAGATTATGAAAAGATGATCGGGGAACTGTTGCCGATTGCCATGGATTTTGTAACCGTCACACCAGAGAGTGCACGGGCACTGCAAGGGGAAACACTGGCAGAAGATATCAGAAAACAAGGGGTGCCTGCACACGCAATTACAAAGGTTGCAGAGATTCCGGAACTTTTAACACCAAAAGAAAAGACGATTGCGCTGGGGTCTTTGTATTTTATCGGGGAATTAAAAAGCGTATATCAGAATAGGACATAACAGATGCAGGAGTATCCATATGGCATTGCAATATGAAACAACAAAAGAACATACAATTACCGTTACCGGGTATGAAGGAACCATAAGACATCTGGTCATTTCGGATCAGGTGGATGGATGTCCGGTGAAAACGATCGGCAAAAATGCATTTTCCGCAAGGGAAGATTTAGAGAGTGTAAGTATTCCAAAGACGGTGGAAACGCTTGGAAGATATGCATTTTATAACTGTAAAAAACTCAAAAGCATTTCGCTGTACGACAGTGTGGAAGACTATTATGACGGCGTGATCAAACAGTGCCATTGTCTGGAAGAAGTGAAGCTGACGCAGCTTAGAGGAGACTATTCGGTGATGAAAGAACTTCTGGCAGATACCGACCGCAGGCTGCATTTTCGCATAGAGCCATGTGGGCTGCAGCTGACGTTTCCGGCATATGTATACAATTTTGTGGAAGATGTGGAGGCTCGGGTTCTGCATCACAAGATTGAGGGAAGCGGGTATCCGTACCGGGAATGTGTCACAAGAAAAGGCGTAGATTTACTGGCGTATGACCGTCTGTTTGCGCAGGTGGTAAATGATGATTATCGCACGGCAATTGAGATTGCCTGTGACCGGCTGATGCATCCGATTGAGCTGGAGAACCATCTGCGGGAACAGTACGAACAGTATCTCGAACAGAATGCAGAGGTGATCCTTAAGGTGCTGATTCCGGAGAATAAGGTGGAAGAGATTTCCTATCTTTGTGATTCCTGCCTGATTCCGGAAGCGGCACTTGCCGATGCCCTTCCGCTGGCATCGGAGGAAAAGATGAGTCAGATTGTAGCAATACTGATGGAATATCAGCGGAGTAATTTCGGAAAGAAGAAAGCATCCACCATGTCTTTGGACTGGTAGGAAAAGGAGAACGATGAAGACAAGGGAACAACTGGAAGCAACCGGAAATAAAATATTAAACAGTGTCAGGACAGAACTATATCTGTCGATGCGGTTTATGGGACCGGCACTCGGAAGTCTGGGATTTGCCATGGATCTGTCAACGAGAACAGTGGGCACGGATGCGGTATATATCCGGTTCAATCCGACCTATCTGCTGCAGACTTATATTGAACGGCCGGAAATTTTAAATCGGACATATATGCATATGCTCATGCACTGTCTGTTCCGGCATATGTTTTCCGCAAAACAGCACGAGGATGCACAGCTGTGGGATCTCTGTTGTGATATTGCAGTGGAATCGGTGGTGGATTCCATGGATTATCCGACCATTTTGCGTGTGACTTCGGATTTCCGGCAGGAGTGGTATGAAAAACTGGAAAAGGAAGTTTCAGTGCTTACAGCGGAAAAACTGTACCAGTATTTTATGCTGCGCAAACGCGATCCATATCTGGAAGAATCCCTCCGGCAGGAATTTTTGCTCTGTGACCACAGTTTCTGGCAGCGCATGGAGAAAGAACCGCCGCAGGAGCAGAATAAAAACCAGCCCCCGGTGCCGCAGGAGAATCCGCAGATGGACAGTGATCAGCAGGAAAATGCCGGGGAGAAAACGTCTGATGCAACGCCGCTTGGAAAAACCGATCCAAAGGAAGACGAGTGGAAAGAACATGCAAAGCGTATCGAAAGCGATATGGAAACCTATGCAAAAGACGCGGCGGCAGATGCGGGAAAGCTTGCATGGATGTTAAAGCTGAGCAGCCGGGAGCGAAAAAGCTACAAAGAATTTTTAAAGAGGTTTGCAGTTGTGAGAGAAGAGGTTTCCGTGGATATGGATTCGTTTGATTACGGATTTTACATGTATGGACTGCAGCATTACGGAAACATGCCTCTGATCGAGGAAAACGAATTCCGGGAGGCAAAAAAGATCGAAGAACTTGTTATTGCAATCGATACTTCGGCCTCCTGCAAGGAAAAACTTGTGCAGCAGTTTTTGAATGAGACGGGGGCAATTTTAAAGCACCAGGAGAGTTTTTTCCATAAAGTGCATATCCGCATCATCGAATGTGATAACCAAATTCAAAAAGATATTACAATCACAAATCTGGATGAAATCGGGAAATATACCGAGCAGTTTTCCGTTTCCGGAGGGTATGGAACGGATTTCCGGCCGGTATTTTCCTATGTAGAGAAATTAAGAAACAGCGGGGAACTCAAAAACTTAAAAGGACTGATGTATTTTACGGACGGGTATGGAGAATATCCGAAAAAACCGACGGATTATCAGACGGTATTTGTTTTTTACGGGGATGACACACCGCAGAAAACTTTTTCGGGAGAGCCGATAAAAGTGCCGGACTGGGCAGTGAAATTATATTTGTCAGAGGATACAAAAGGATAGATAAAGGAGAAATTTTATGAACATCAAACAGGCAAAACAGGAAATCATAAATACGGTTCAGGCGTACCTGACAAAAGATGAGACCGGGGAGTATGCGATTCCTGTGGAACGGCAGCGTCCGGTACTTTTGATCGGACCTCCGGGAATTGGTAAGACCGCAATTATGGAACAGGTGGCGCAGGAGTGCGGGATCAATCTGGTTTCTTATACGATCACGCACCATACGAGACAGAGTGCGATCGGACTGCCGTTTATCTCGAAGAAAACCTATGATGGGGAGGATGTATCGGTCACAGAGTATACAATGAGTGAAATTATCGCCTCGATCTATGATCAGATCGAACAAAGCGGAATTCATGAGGGAATCCTGTTTCTTGATGAAATCAACTGTGTATCCGAGACGCTGGCTCCGACGATGCTGCAGTTCCTGCAGTACAAAACATTCGGAAATCACAGGGTACCGGATGGCTTTGTCATCGTTACGGCGGGAAATCCTCCGGAATACAACAAGTCGGTGCGCGATTTTGACATTGTTACCTATGACCGTGTCAAGCGGATTTATATAGAAGAAGATTTTTCTGTGTGGAAAGAGTATGCGTATAAAGCGCAGATTCATGGAGCAATTCTTTCTTATCTGGAGATTAAAAAGAACAATTTCTATTCGGTTGTGTCGGATCTGGATGGAAAACGGTTTGTGACCGCCCGTGGATGGGAAGATCTCTCACAGGTCATGAAAGTGTATGAACAGCTTGGATTTGCCATAGACTATGACTTTGTTGTGCAGTATCTGCAGGACGAGGAGATTGCCCGCGATTTTGCTGCTTATTATGAACTGTACAATAAGTATAAGAATATTTACCGTATACCGGAAATTTTAGAGGGCAGCATACCGGAAAACAGTATGACGATCAAAAATGCACCGTTTGACGAGAAGCTGAGTCTGCTGGGGCTGCTTTTGGACAGCCTGGGACAGGAATTCATTTCTTATTCCCGGAAAAAAGCTGCACAGGAAGCTTTTTTTGAGCAGCTGGGATTTTTGCGGAGCGATCTGAAAGAAGGACGGGGAAGCGGAAAAGAAATTCTGGAAAGACAGATTTCTTCTTATGACACCATGATCACTCACCGGAAAAAGGCCGGCATGATAGACAGGGAACAGGAAAAAGCCATGTGTGCGGCACTTCAGGCACTGAATGACTGCCTGATGGCACTGGCAGTCGAAGGAACCGGTGATGCAAAAGGAGATTTCTTATGTGTCAAGAAACTGTTTGATGAGAGGGAGCAGATCCGCCAGAAGGAAATTTCAGATGCAGGCCGTCATCTGACGCATGCATTTGAATTTCTTGCACGGGTATTTGGAGAGGGACAGGAAATGGTAATCTTTTTGTCCGAACTTTCGGCCGGTTATTATAGTCTGAAATTTGTCAGTGAATGTGGCAATGATGCCTATTATAAGTACAACAAACTTCTGCTTTTGAAAGAACGCACACAGGAGTTAAAGGACGAAGCAATGGAACTTCTGGGACTTTAGGAAATCAGGTTATGGTTTTTATGAATTTTTTTGATAGAGAAATTTCATAAGATCTATAGACAAATACTTCAGATTGTACTAAAATATGTAAAAATAATAGTATATCCAGTATTCCATAACGAAAAGTTATAGAACACTTGAATTGGAATAGAAAATGGAGGAAATGAAAATGGAGAAAAAAAATCTTGACTGGGGTAACCTGGGATTTGGTTACATGACCACAGACTACCGTTATGTTGCAAATTACAAGGATGGAAAGTGGGACGATGGAGCACTGGTAACAGATCCTACTGTTACATTAAATGAGTGTGCAGGTGTATTCCAGTATTCACAGTCCTGTTTTGAAGGATTAAAAGCATACACAACAGAGGACGGACATATTGTATGTTTCCGCCCGGACTTAAATGCAAGCCGTATGAAAGATTCCTGTGAGAGACTTGAGATGCCGGTATTCCCGGAGGAGCGTTTCGTAGATGCCGTAGAGCAGGTAGTAAAGGCAAATGCAGCATGGGTACCTCCATTTGGTTCCGGAGCAACGCTTTATATCCGCCCATATATGATCGCTACAAACGCTGTTATCGGCGTAAAGCCGGCAGATGAGTATCAGTTCCGTATTCTGGTTACACCAGTAGGACCTTACTTCAAGGGCGGCGCAAAGCCAATTACAATCCGTGTTTCTGATTTTGACCGTGCAGCACCTCACGGAACCGGACATATCAAAGCCGGACTGAACTACGCTATGAGTTTACATGCAATCGTAGATGCACATGCTCAGGGATATGCTGAGAACATGTATCTGGATCCTGCTACAAGAACTTATGTAGAGGAGACCGGTGGAGCAAACTTCATTTTCATTACCAAGGACGGAACATTCGTAACACCAAAGTCAGACAGTATTTTACCTTCCATTACAAGAAGATCCCTGATGGTTGTTGCTGAAAAGTATCTGCATATGCCGGTAGAGCACAGACCGGTTAAATTCTCAGAAGTACCTGATTTTGCAGAGTGTGGACTCTGTGGTACTGCAGCCGTTATTTCTCCAATCGGAAAGGTTGTTGATCATGGCAAAGAGATCTGTTTCCCGAGTGGAATGGAAGAAATGGGACCATATACTAAGAAACTGCGTGAGACACTTACCGGAATCCAGATGGGCGAGATTGAAGGACCGGAAGGCTGGGTTCACAAGATTATGTAAGTCTATGAGGGAACTGTTTTAAATATAAGTGTTTTCTATGTGACGGAAGACGGGGTACATTCTCTTTCTACAGAAAAATTTACAAAGCAGCGCCGATATTGATTTCAGGTTGGTTTTATAAAAGTTTTACGTTTACGCTATTAGCGTTATGCGATGGAACTACGGCGCAGTTGTAAATTTATTCTTCCGAAAGAAATGTACCCCGTTTTCCTGTTGGTTGGGAAAATTATAAGTAAAAACGATTCTTACAAATTCTGTGGATTGGAAAAGTGTAAGAAAAAGATCAATTTTCATAAATTCTGTAAATGGGATCTATTGATAAAAAATAGTGATTAAGGTGACATATTTTTTATTTTTAATGCCTAAAATAAAGGAATGTCACCTATAAGAGAAAAATTGCTTCTTCAGGTACCGATTATTTGAAAAAATGGTACCTGAAGAAGCAATTTTTATTTCATAGAGACTTTGTGGTATCTAAATGTTAAATTTTAAGTATATAGATACCATAACGGTATCTTTTATACAAATTTTCTTTGTATAGATACCAATACGTTTTTCAAATTATCTTTTCTCCAACCAACAGGAAGAAGGCGTATATTTCTTTCGGAAGAATAAATTTGCAACTGCGCCGTAGTTCCATCACATAACGCTAATAGCGTAAATGAAAAACTTTTATAAAACCAACCTGAAATCAATATCGGCGCTGCTTTGTAAATTTTTCTGTAGAAAGAGAATATACGCCTTCTTCCGTCACTTTGAGAAAACTTATATTTAAAACATTCGTACAAATCCATTGTATCGAAAAAAGCATTGACAGATACGCAATATGTGAGAAGATAGAAATAAGCCCCACAAAGGGGCAAAAATAATACAGGAGATATGCATTTATGGCTCTAACCTATCGAAAGAGATATAAAAAACGAAGAACAAGAAAAGAACAGCTGCAGATGCGCATTTTAATGATTCTCATTGCCGTAATTTTGCTGGGATCCATTCTGGGAATCATACATAAAGTGAAGCAGGAACGGGCGCAGCAGACGGTGTCTGACAGCAGCTGGGATATTACAGATAAAAAATACGTTGACCAGAGACCGGAATTAGACGTGGAACTGCTTCCGGTCAATGAATATTCCCGTCCGGGGCTTGCACTTAAAAAGGTTCGTGGAATTGTCGTTCATTACACGGCCAATCCGGGAACGACTGCCATCCAGAATCGGAATTATTTCGCAGGGCTGGAACAATCTCACCAGACCAAGGCAAGCAGTCATTTCGTGATCGGGCTGGATGGAGAAATTGTACAGTGTATTCCCTGCAATGAAATCGCATATGCATCCAATAACCGAAACAGTGATACAATCGCAATCGAATGCTGTATTCCGGATGACACCGGAAAATTCAATGACAGTACGTATCAGTCATTGATCCAATTGACAACCTGGCTGATCGGAAGATATGATCTTGGAATTGAAGATGTGATCCGGCATTATGATGTGACAGGTAAAAACTGTCCGAAATATTTTGTGGAACATGAGAGTGCATGGGAAGATTTTCATGATGATCTGGCGGCTTACATCGAAAAAAATGGAGTAGACAAAGAATAAAAAATCATCTACAATAAATTAAATATAGGAAGTATTCTGAATAATTAACGGAACAGAGGAGAAATTTTTGATACAACTATTTACGGAATTACAGGAAAAGAAAAATGTAAGGAGTAATCTGAGTGCTCTGCGTGCCAGCCTGAAAGAAGCAACGGAAGAGCAAAAAGCGCAGGCTATAGAATTTGTACGTGGGCATGAAGATCTGGTGTTTGGATTTTTACAGGAAGAGGATGCAAAGACGCGGAAGAATGCAGCACTTCTTCTGGGAGACCTGGCAGTACAGAATGCGTTGCAGCCGCTCTGGAAAGCATATACCCGGGAACAGACACTGTTCGTAAAAAGTGCATATCTGGAAGCCATGAAGGCACTTCATGCAGAAGAAATCCTTTCGCAGCTGAAAGATCGTCTTGCAGAGCTGGAAGGAGAGCCGGTCACCGAAGAAAACCGGAAACACTGGGAAGCAGAACTGCGGGCACTGCGGGCAATCCTGATTCAGTATGAAGGAATCGATACCCATCATTTTGATATAAAACAAAAGAACAATCATGTACTTTTGGTGACAAACCGCAATCATCGCGGAATACTGGAAAATCAGACCGGTGGAAAGGCGCATCCGCTCGGTGTGATTGTACAGACGGATGATCTGTTGCAGCTGTTGCAGATCCGCACATATCGGGACATGCTGTTTTTACTTCCGGTCAAAGGACTTCTGGAGCAGGAACCGGAAAAAGCAGCAGAGACGGTGTGGAAGCCAATGCTTGCAATCTGTGCAAAATACCACCGGGAAGACAAGCCATTCTTTTTCCGGATTGAGTGCAGATCCGCAATGACACTGGAACAGAGAAGCCGGTTTGTCAAAAAGCTTGGATCTGCCATTGAACAGTTGTCGGATGGAAAACTGGTGAATTCTCCGGGGGATTATGAGGTAGAACTTCGACTGATTGCAAATCGTGAGGGAAAGTTTTTCCCGGCACTGAGATTTTATACCCTTCCGGATCACCGGTTTGCGTACCGGAAACATGCAATTGCAGCTTCCATGCACCCTTCTCTTGCGGCATTGATTATGGAACTGGCAGCACCGTATCTGAAAGAGAATGCACAGATTATTGATCCGTTCTGCGGCGTGGGCACCATGCTGATTGAGCGGGATATCCGTGTTCCGGCACGTGAAAAATATGGTACGGATATTTTTGGAGAGGCAATTGACGGAGCACGGGAGAATGCGGCTCTGGCAGGAGAACAGATCAATTTCATACACAGGGATTTCTTTGATTTTAAACATGATTATTTGTTTGATGAGATTGTAACCAATATGCCGGTGCGGGGAAAAATGACGCGGGAGCAGCTGGACCGTCTGTATGAGAAATTTTTCCGGAAAGCATTAACCATTCTGGAAAAGGAGGCTGTGATTGTAATGTATACAGGAGAGATTGGATTTGTGAAGAAACAGCTGCGTCTTCACAGGGAATTCTCTCTTTTGGAAGAATATTGTATGCAGAGTAAGGCAGGATGTTATCTGTTAATTATAGGAGTAAAGAGGTAATGGCATGAACGATGATACGAATCTGATAGATATATCAATGTTACAGCAGCTGCAGGATCAGTTTTGCTGTGCAGATCATTTGTATCTGATGTGTGTGGATAAGAATAAAGGTGTTGTGACAAAACCGTTTGGAACAGAAGAACAGGTGGGGTTTTTACGGACACAGGTAGATAAACATGCCTACATGGAACTGGTAGACCAGATGCAGCATGACCGGATGGAAACGGTTGTGGAGCGGGAAACAGCACAGGATTTCATGAAATTGTGTGCTGTTTCCACAAAAGTAGAAGATCAGCTGCAGGTTGTCTGGATTGTTATGGGTATTATAAAGGAGCGGCTGACACCAGAGGTTCATCTGCCGGAGGGAATGCTTATTACGACGGAGGAGCAGTTTTACGCATCGGTAGAATTTCTATCACTGCTTTCCGGACAGTTGTTTGAGAGTCGCAGAAATCAGATGATCGCGCAGAAAGCGGTTGAAAAGAGTTCTGTTTCCGAGCTGGCGATGGAATACCAGCTGCACCGCAGCCGGGCAATGACCGAAATTTTGCAGATGATGGATTCGGATAACAGTTTTGAAAAAGTGGCTGAGGATATTTTGCGGGAGGCCTGTGAAAGTCTGGAAATTTCCGGTGGATGTCTGTTGCGCGAGAATACAGGGGAAAATACGGCAGACATGATCTGCGAGTATACAAAAGAACCAGACAAGTCCATTCTTGCAGAGGGGCAGCATATTCCGATCGGTGCACTGCCGTTTTATAATGGTAAAACTTATATGATCTCATCGGACTCCATCATGCCGGAACCGTTTGCACATTTATTTAAAACCTGTCATATCAGTGCCGGAATTTTTGAACCGATTGAAATACAAAACCGCACGGCGATGTATTTTTGCGTGTATGATAATGAAAAAACAAGAATCTGGGAGAACAGAGATATCAAATTTGTCAGTGATGTGCGAAGAGTTGTGCAGAGCATCATGCTTAAAAGAATTGCAAAGAATTCGCTGGCAAGTTCCTATACATCTTTAGAGGCAATTCTGGAAAATACCGGATGTGGAATATATGTGGTTGATTACCATACCCATGCAATTCTTTATATGAATCACAAATTCAAAGAACTTTTCTCTCGCAATATCGCGGGAAATCATCTGGAAAAAATGCTGTTTTCCGACCGGGAAACAAAGCGCAGCCAGTATTATGAGGAAATTTATTCGGTTGTTGAGGAACGCTGGCTGGATGTGCATAAGACCGAGATTGACTGGGTGGATGGCAGAAAAGTTGCCATGTGTACACTCTATGATATTACCGAAAAGAAAATTTATCAGAAAGAAATTGAAAATCAGGCGAACAATGATTTCCTGACAGGGTTGTTTAATCGCATGCGCTGCGAACAGGATCTGGGACAGTTTATACGAAAGACCCGGGAAAAAGATGCAACAGGAGCGTTGCTTTATATGGGACTGGATGATTTTAAGCATATCAATGACGGGCTGGGACACCAGTATGGGGATATTCTGTTGAAAGCGATTTCCCATAGCCTGCGCAGGATAGATGGGATTGAGAATACCTGTTACCGCATGGGAGGGGATGAGTTTGTTGTGATTATTCCGGATTCCGTGTATCCGGAGCTGGAACGGATTGTCAGGGAAGTGACATCCATATTTAAGAAACCATGGTTTTTAAAGGGAGAAGATTATTATTGCACCATAAGTATGGGGATCGTATATTTCCCGAAGGATGGAGAAACGGTAGAAGAACTTGTCCGTAAAGCAGATATTGCCCTGTTGTCGGCAAAACGCAGGGGCAAAAACCGCGTGGAATACTATGATGGGATGGACGCATCTTCCTCATACCGCAGACTGGATCTGGAGAAAAATATGCGTACTGCAGCCATGAATGCATGCACGGAATTTGAAGTGTTTTATCAGCCGATCATTGATGTCTGTCAGCCGGGAGAGCCATGCTGTGGTGCGGAAGCATTGATCCGCTGGAATTCAAGTGCACTTGGATTTGTGAATCCGGCAGATTTTATTCCACTTGCGGAATATCTGGGACTGATCAATCCAATCGGGGAGTATGTCATGAGAAATGCGGCATTGCGGTGCAAATACTGGAATGATATGGGGCATCCGGAGTATCATGTCAATGTAAATTTGTCGGTTGTACAGCTGTTGCAGAATGACATTGTAAAGAAGGTTGCAAAGGTTCTGGAAGAAACCCGTATCATACCACAGAATCTGACATTGGAAGTAACGGAAAGCCTGGCGATCAATGATATGGTACGGATGAAGAAGATATTAAGTGAGATCCGGAATCTTGGTGTACGCGTGGCACTGGATGATTTTGGAACAGGATATTCATCCCTCAATCATATCCGTGAGATGCCTTTGGATGTGATCAAGATTGACCGTTGTTTTATTGAACATCTTGGAGAGGACGACTTTTCCAATGCATTTGTGCGGATGGTATCGGAACTGGCAAATGCCATCAATGTACGCGTATGCGTGGAAGGTGTGGAGACGAAGCAGCAGAGGGATATTGTAAAGCAGATGGGAATCCGTATGATTCAGGGATTTTTTTATGGAAAACCGATGAAGATTGAAGAATTTGAAAAGAAATATCTGATATAAGGTGAATGCTATGTATACAGAAGAACAGGTTTGATTGTTAATGGGAGGAAAAATGCTTAATCTGAAAGGACGGTCTGATAAGAAAAGTAAAAATATAATTGGTATTATACAAAGCTGCCTTATCCTGGTATTGGTAATTCTTATTATTTTTATGATGATACAGATTAGCTGGTTACAAGGGACAGCGCGTGTAATAAATTATGCAGGTCTGGTACGTGGAGCTACACAGCGTGAAGTAAAATTAGAAATTACAGAAAACCGGAATGAAGAATTAATTAAATATTTGGATGATATTCTGAGTGGGTTAAGATATCAGGATGGACATTATGAACTGGTAAAACTCTATGACAAAGAATATCAGGAAAAATTAAAGATTCAGAGTGATTACTGGGAAAAATTGAAAACAGAAATTGAAGCCGTAAGAAGTGTGGGATATGAAAATACAGATATTGTCAATATGAGTGAGATTTATTTTAAGATGGCAGATGAAACTGTATTTGCAGCAGAAAAGTATTCCGAAAAGATTGCCACAAAGATTCGCACCATAGAGATTCTGTCTGCGTTTGATATGCTGTGTCTGGTGATATTGGTTATTGTGCAGACCCTGATGGCAATGAAGATGGCGGTGAAAAATAAGCTGTTAGAACACAGGGCATATACAGATGCCCATACCGGATTGCCAAACAAAAGTGCCTGTAAGGAACTTCTTGGTAATAAAGAAATAATTAGTGAGCCTACCGCATGCATAATGTTTGACCTGAATAATTTAAAGATGGTAAATGATACAATGGGACATTCGGCAGGAGACCAGTTAATATTGAATTTTGCCCGGCTTTTGCGCAATGTGATTCCGGAAAAAGACTTTGTTGGAAGATATGGTGGAGATGAATTTATGGCAGTTATTTATCATACAAGCCAAACAGAGGTTGAGGAAATATTAAAATGTTTATGTCTCGAAAAAGACCGGTTAAACAACAGGGAAGACAAAATGCTGATTGACTATGCATATGGATGGGCATTATCCGCAAACGACGGTAAATATACAATTCAGACATTGCTCGATAAGGCTGACTCTTATATGTACGAAAACAAAAAATTATGTAAGAGATATAGACTGACATCTGAGGTTGAATCTTTTTAGTCTTATAACAGGGAATCAGCATCTGTCAAATGCTGGTTTCTTTTATTTATTTTATCAGAAAGGAAGAGAAGCCGGCAAAGGTTCGGGAAGAAAACAGGCTTTGAGGGATGTCCTGAATGTGATCCATGAAAAAACCTCTTGCATTTCCGGAGAGGGTGTGTAATATAGTACATGCAGCGGCAGATTGGGGGCACCACCTTCAGTCGCTATATAAAATTAATGCACAAAGGGATACGATAAGGAGGATGTTATGTACACAGCATTAACAATTGCTGGAAGTGATTCCAGTGGAGGCGCCGGCATTCAGGCAGATATTAAGACAATGACAGCAAACCATGTTTACGCAATGAGTGCGATCACGGCTTTGACTGCCCAGAATACGACCGGTGTAACAGATATTATGGAGGTAACCCCGAAGTTTTTGGCAGAGCAGCTGGACAGTATTTTTACGGATATCTATCCGGATGCGATTAAAACCGGAATGGTTGCTTCTGGTGAACTGATTGGGACGATTGCGCAGAAGCTGACAGAGTATCACGCAAAAAATATTGTCGTAGATCCTGTCATGGTGGCAACCAGTGGAGCAAGACTGATCAGTGAGGATGCTATCAGCACATTGAAAAGTAAATTATTACCGCTTGCAACGGTGATTACGCCAAATATTCCGGAAGCGGAAGTGCTTTCCGAAATGCAGATCAAGACTGATGCAGATATGGAAAAAGCAGCAGAAATTATTTGTGACACATTGGGCTGTGCCGTTTTATTAAAAGGTGGTCATCAGTTAAATGATGCCAATGACCTGCTCTACCAGAAGGGGAAAGAGCCGGTATGGTTTGAGGGAAAGAGGATTGACAATCCAAATACACACGGGACAGGCTGTACGCTTTCTTCTGCGATTGCATCAAACCTTGCAAAAGGAAGAGATCTTGAAACGTCCGTGAAGTATGCAAAAAATTATATTTCCGGTGCACTTGCCGCCATGCTTGACCTTGGAAAAGGAAGCGGACCAATGGACCATGCATTTGCAATTGAAGGAGAATATTAGTATCCGGCAAATGTGAGGCCGGGTTTATCATAGGTTAAGAGGAGTGTACAAATGGGAAAAAAAGGAACTTCCGTGTTCAGTAACGGATTAATTTGGTTTGGAGCAGGTGTATCCCTGGCGGAAATATTGACAGGTACTTATTTTGCACCGCTTGGATTTGGAAAAGCCATGGCAGCAATTTTACTGGGACATCTGATCGGCGGACTTATGATGTTTGCAGCAGGAATGATTGGAGCGAAAGAACGAAAAAGTGCCATGGAAACTGTGAAAATGAGTTTTGGCGAGAGAGGAAGCCTTCTGTTTGCTGTCTTAAATGTGTTACAGCTTGTAGGGTGGACCGCAATTATGATTTATGACGGAGCGCTTGCGGCAGACGGGGTTTTGCATACCGGAATCTGGGTATGGGCGATCATTATCGGCGCATTGATTGTTGTCTGGATTTTTGTCGGACTTACGAATCTTGGCAAGTTAAATACGGTTGCCATGACCGCACTTTTTATTTTATCTCTGGTTCTTTTTAAAGTGATCTTTTTTGGAACCGGAAGCGCGGCCCCGGTCGTGGATGATGGAAGTCTTACATTTGGTGCGGCTGTGGAACTTGCCGTGGCAATGCCGCTTTCCTGGCTGCCACTGATCAGTGATTATACAAGAGAAGCAGAAAAACCGTTTGCTGCAACACTTGTCAGTGTGGTTGTCTACAGTCTGGTCAGCATTTTTATGTATATGATCGGTATGGGGGCTGCTATTTTTACCGGCGAATATGATATTGCGCAGATTATGTTAAAAACAGGGTTTGGCGTTGTGGGACTTCTCATCATTGTATTTTCCACGGTTACGACGACGTTTCTGGATGCATATTCCGCAGGAGTTTCAAGTGTTTCCATTTCTTCAAAAATTAAGGAGAAATGGGCAGCGATTGTTGTTACCGTGATTGGAACTGTGGCAGCAATTGTTTATCCGATGGATAACATTACAAATTTCCTGTATCTGATTGGTTCTGTATTTGCCCCGATGATTGCAGTGCAGATTGCAGATTATTTCATTTTAAAGAAAGCAGATGCTGGGGAATCCGCATTTCAGTGGAGAAATCTTGTGGTGTGGCTGGTCGGTTTTGTATTGTACCGGGTGCTGATGCATGTGGATACACCGGTTGGAAATACGCTGCCGGATATGGTGATTACCGTAATTGTCTGTGTGATTGTAGAGAAAATTGCAGCAGCAGTAAAAGAAAAAAGAGAAATATAATAATTTTCAAACGAGTAGCAAACGAGCGTAAATCCAGTTTTGTTGCTCGTTTTTAATTTTATAATGCCATGAAAAAGTGTGTAGCTTATCAGCGTAAGTCCAGCTT
>CDZY01045307.1_pt1 | contig 134503 bp, 108 predicted proteins | sample 557671 | NCBI WGS metagenome assembly CDZY01 (sample SAMEA3182091, study PRJEB8094) | gut metagenome | biome: human; feature: gut; material: Stool; isolation source: human stools | place: Canada | collected 2013-03-11
TGCCCATCTCTCTCAGCACTTCAACAAGACCTGTGATTCCACGCTCCATTCCCTGTTCCAATCCAAGCTCCATTCCACGCTCTATTCCCTGCTTTATTCCACGCTCCATCCCACGCTCTATTCCACGCTCTTCAACAACATCACTCAAGTTACACATACCGTTAATCCTCCCTTCCAGCTCCGTCGTCATCTTCATATCATACTTATCTTCCAGCTTATGTTTCTTCACATCGCTGTCCTCAGACGACAGCACATCCTCAAGCATCGCAATCAGCTTGTTCTTAGATTCTGATACATTATTATTGTTCCTTATGCGTATGACCATGCCGCACATCTTATCAAGCTTCGGAAAGCCGCAAGGCTTACCGAATAACGTATCTGCCTTAAGTGAAATCCTGCTGATTGAATCCGAGGTTCTGTCTGCGTCCATACATATCCAGATACTATAGACCTTCTTAATGTTATCGTACTCGCTCTTCGCAAAATTAATGCTCTTCTGTGAGGATATCAGTCTTGCAAGATAAAAAACAATTCGATTCTCTAAGTGATAGCCAAGCCTGCTGTGTGACATGCTGCGTTGTGCCTCTACATTTATTATGATTTCGAGCTCCATCGCCGCAGCCGCAAGCACAAAACGGATGTCATAGGTTATATAGTCTTCATTAGGTATCGCATCCTCCGTCCGGATGCTCTCAACCTTACCCATGTTGGTGAGTCCCGGCTCTACAGGAACGACTCCGACCCTGATACTGCTCCGGTCAATGCAGTCCATTATCTCCTGTATGCTTAAACTCTCCACCTCTGTTACCGTATGCTTCACAATCCGTGAAAGAACCTGTATGTCAGCCAGCAGCTCCTTCACATTCTTATCGTACCTCGCCTTCAGCGAATCAATCGCCTCTATGGCATTTCCTAAATGTGTTCGTATTTCCATCCTCTTCTCCGTTATTATATACCCGGAAATGAGAGTACACAACCACATTCAGTCCGTACCAGCCAGGCTTATGAAAACCCCATATATTACCTTCTGTTCCTCTCCAGTGCATGCCATCCCCTCATCCCCATGTCCTTAAGTTACCTTCCACAGAAGCATTACACCTCTGCAGAAACAAGACATCCCCCAATATCTTTTATAATAACTATATCATCAATGATAATGTAATTCAATACAGCACATGTTTATATTTATTTCAATCAGATTTTAAGCTTTCTCTTTTTGTTGGCAGAGCAACCACACATGCTTTCTCTGGGACACCGGTACCTGACCCCTCTGTCCCACAATCAAAAACCCCCGCACCGGAGGAATTCTCCGGTGCGGGGGTCATATTTATGCCGCCTTTATCAATATATCAGGCATTAGTCCGGGATTAGCCGAGTAAGGAGAGAACTCCCTGTGTAGCCTGGTTAGCCTGTGCAAGCATAGACTGTCCAGCCTGAGCAAGAATGTTGTTCTTGCTGTACTCAACCATCTCCTCAGCCATATCGACATCACGGATACGTGACTCAGCAGATGTTGTATTCTCAACAACATTGTCGAGGTTAGCGATTGTGTGCTCGAGTCTGTTCTGAACAGCACCGAGTGATGAACGCTGTGAAGATACCTTATGAAGAGCATCAGCGATAGCGTCTACTGCGTATGTAGCAGCCTTACCTGTATCATCTGATACGTTAAGACCCTTGATGCCAATACCTGCTGCACTCATTGACTCGATATTTACACTGATCTTGTTAGTCATATCAGCGTCAGCACCTACCTGTAAATTGAAGGAAAGCTTATCCTTAACCTCTACAGTGCCCTGTGTAATCTCGAATGTGCCATCACCATTGTTCTTAACTGTAGCTGCCTTGTCAGTACCTATCGAGCTGGCTGCCTCAAGCTCCTTAGCCATCTTAGAATAAGCATCCTGCAGTGTGATGTCATTCTTGTCATCGGAAGCCTTAGGTACTGCATAGTACGTTTTATCATCCTTATCAGTTACATAAGCACCTTCCTTGACAAGTGCTGCAATATCATCTGCTGTATACTTAGTGCCATCTTCCTTGGTAGTTACTCCAACTGTATATGACTTATCTGTTCCATCGACGGTATCTCTTATCTTAATTACCTCACCATCAGCGGCAGCCTTAATCTTATCCTGAATATTCCCAACAGTTGATATACCATTATTATCAATCTGTCCTGACTTTCCGGTATCCTTGATTGTGTATGTGTCGCCTGCCGCTACAAGATTTGCATTTGTTACAGTAGTTCCATCTTCGTCCTTCCACGTGTTAGCAGTTCCTGTATGAGTATATGTCTTTCCGCCATGTACAAGAGTATCTCCCTTTGCCCATGTAGGTGTTGCAGCAGCAGCAGTGTCCATAGCAAGATTAGCATTTCCAACTAATGTTGTTGTCTTGCCATCAGCCTTAGTTGTCAGTTTGGAACCTGCCTTGAGTGTTACAGTATCAGCTGTTGTTGATGTATTGTCATCTGCAAACCAGCCTGCTGCACCTGCTGTAGCTCCGCCAGGTGTTGTCCCATCCTTTGCTACATATGTATACTTCTTTCCGTCCTGAACAAGTGTATCACCTGCAGCCGCTGTAAACCCATTAATGGATGTATAGTCAGAAGTCTTAGAAGAATCTACAATGTTATATTCTACACCGCCGATTGTTACCTTGCTTCCTACAGTAAGCTTATCAGCTGTGAAGGTTGTCTTGCCATTCTCAGACTCGCCAAGCTTACCTGCAAGACCTGCATCATGAGCTGCTACAGTGCTAGTCTTGGTTGCACCGTCAGTATCACCCTTTAAGAGGTATGACTCATTGAACTTGGTTGTCTCAGCAACTCTGTCAATCTCAGTTGTGAGCTGCTCTATCTCTGCCTGAATGGCATCTCTATCATCCTGTGAATTAGTTCCGTTGGAAGCCTGAACAGCAAGCTCGTTCATTCTCTGAAGCATTGAGTGAACCTCTGTGAGTGCACCTTCTGCTGTCTGTACTGCTGATACGCCGTCCTCAGCGTTAGTTGAAGCCTGATCAAGACCTCTGATCTGCTTTCTCATCTTCTCGGAAATTGAAAGACCTGCTGCATCATCTGCTGCACGGTTGATTCTATAGCCGGATGATAACTTCTCTGCTGACTTGCTCTGTGAACCTGTTGTGATGTTCAACATTCTGTTGGCATTCATTGCCTGTAAATTGTGCTGTACTACCATAATATATTCCTCCCTGAATATCTATCGGCGTCCATGCCGATGTGAATTGTTATAGAGGCTCCTGCCTCCAAGATGATAAGTATCTCCTACCTTCTGTATATTATATCGGTTCAAAGTCTTAGAACTTTATACCTGAATAATATCTTTTTTAATTATTTTTTCTTGTCCATGAATACAGGCTCGCTCGTCACCTTATTCATGGTCTTGTAGTAGTTCGCGGCATACTGCTGGTTCTTCTTCACACTGCCAATCTCCCTGCGGCGCTGTGCGAACTTCGCTGTAATCCTGTCCTTGTTGCGTTTCTCCTCAGCCATGAGGTGGCTGCTCTTCTCCATAATCTGTGTTATTCTGCCCTGAAGGCTCTTTATCTCAGCCGAATAGCCCTCACGGTTCTTCTCAAGCTCTGCCTTCACATTATCGTACACAAGCTGAAAGCCCTCGTCCATGGCATTGAGCTGTTCAACAAGCTCTGCCTTCTGCCCGACAATATGACCGAATGCCTCCTCGTCAAATGAAGCCGCACCCAGTACCGCCTCCTGCTCTGTATTGAGCTTCTCAAGGGAATCAAGAATCCCAAGCTTCCTGTCAAGGCTGCTCTCCAATATGGTTAAATAGCTCTCCGTCATGCTCATACGCATCCTCATTTCCGTGCACTGCACCCACAGCCAATATTATTTGGAGGTGTTATTTCTCGAAAGCTGGATTACTTCCTTCCATGTATCTCTCATGGTTCTAAGGTGCTTTAACACTTCCTCTATAATCTCCTTGTCCTTCTTGACATTGGCTTCGCGAAGCCTTGCCCTGATATACTTATAAACCTCATCGAAATCCTTGGCAACAGGATACTTGAAATCAAGTGTATTCTGAAACTCTTCTATAATGCGTTCCACCCTGCGGATACTGTTGTGAGCCTTCTCCACATCGCCCTTATCTATAGCCATAATAGCAATATTGGCATACTTGATGGCTCCATCATACAGCATAAGCGTAAGCTCCGCCGGTGATGCTGTGAGTATCTTATTCTTCTCGTACTGCTGATAGCCTGCAGATGTATTCATGCAACTGCCTCCTCTTACCTGCAAAGCACAGCCCACCATCATCCCGATGATGAGCTGTGCGTATTTATAGTACTATTTTATCAGATTATCTTCCTGTTGTAAAGGTACAGTCAGTGTCATGAAAAATTAAATCACTCAACATCATGAACCTAAAAGGCTGGAAAGCGAGGAGGTAGATGACTGGAGCTTAGACAATGCTTTCTCCATTGCAGAGAACTTCTTGTAATAGAACTCCTCGTAGTACTCAATCTTCTCCTGCCACTTGCTGACCTTGTCCTTATAATCGCTGTACTCACTGGACATCTGCTTGTCATTATATATCGTGTAGATGCTGCTGACACTTGAGGATGCCATTCTCTTGGTGAGGTCATTGTATACCGAGGTGGACAGCTTCTGGAAGAACTCTGCCACGACCTCCGGATCCTCATTGATTGCCGCCATGAGCTTGTCCTCATTGCCCGATGTGGTGGCATCATCCGCATCTCCGTCTATATGGAGACAGCCCTTCTCATTGGTATCCGCTGAGAAGTAGCTTGCCGTATTTATTCCGAAGGATGAGAGCGAATATGTCTTTCCGTTAATCTCAAAGCTGGTATTCATAAGGCTCTTAAGGGAAGATGATGTATTTCCAAGAGTACTGTCACGTCTGAGAAGCGAATCCTTAATCTTGGTCTCCCACTTCTCTATCTCTTTGTCGGACATATCCTTCTTCTCATCATCGGTCAGCGGCTCATAGTCCTTCGCTGCTGCAGCATTATAAGCTGTATCCATGTCCTTGATGAGTTCATTGTACTTTCCGAGGAACTCCTTAATCTTATTGTACATGCCCTTTGTATCGTTGGAGGTTGTGATGCTCACCTCCTCGCCGGCCGCAGTCACCTGCATCGCTGTGATAGAAAGACCGTTGATGGAGAATGTACCTGTACTGCTCGTAAATGTGGCACCATTGAGAACTATCTCTGCATCCTGACCGCTGATTCTGGCAGCATCCGAGCCCTTAGAAGCAACACCGGATGCGGCAATCGCTGCCTTAGCAGACGCATAGGCGGTCTTGTTGTCATTATTATTGACATAGTCTGCAGCAGCACTGTATGCAGAAGCATTATCGTTAAGCTTCTTAACCGCCTCGTTGTATCCAGACTGATTGTCTGTTATGGTCTTACCAAGCTCCTCGTATTCGTCAACTGCAGCCTTGGCATCAAGAATTGCCTGCTTCTCTGCCATCTGCTGGGCAATAGCTGTATCAGATGTTCCATTGTTCTCCTTGATGAATGCCTTCATATCGGCGAGTTCTTCATCGGTATACTGAACCTTCTCTGTTGAGCCGTCCTCCTTAGTCACCGTCTTATATAGCTTGGCTTTATTAGCATCAAGGCCGGCGGCCAGTTCATCATATCTGGTCTTATTCTTTTCAAAATTGTCCTTGATGTCCGTATACTTTTCGTACTCTGAGGCGCGAGCCTGCTGTGTCTCATAATCTGACACAGTCTTTTTGTCGGCTGCGAGATTATCCGCTGTATATGTATTTCCATATATCTTTACAACCGCCTCGGCTACCTGTCTCTGCTCATCATCCTTCGCTGTGACTGTGCCGTCAGCTATAGCCTTATACTTCTTAAGCTCTGCTGTGTCATTGCCATCCACATCCTTCGCTGCGAACAGTCCAAGAGACTGAAGTGCGTTAAGACCGCTTATGTTGTTCGCTGTGAGTGTGAATTCTCCGTCAGAGCCTGATGCCTTGGCATTGACGAAGAATCTCTGGTTGGTCTCATCGAAGCTTGCGTTGATTCCGGCATCCTTGAACTTGCTGATAAGCTGATTGACAGTCATTCCGTCAGTTATCTCTATCTCTGTATCATTGACAGCTATCTTGCTTCCTGTCTTTATTCCCATATCGGCAAGGGCAGTGCTTCCTGTAACCTTCTTATCACCTGTGTCATTCTTGGCATCAGACAGCTTCACAACACCGCCTGTCATGTACGCAGAGGATGCGAGCTTATTGACCTTCATCTTCTGTGTGCCGTTGACAGCTGATGATGAAGCTGTAACAGTCGCTGCCTTGCTGTCCGATATAGTGCTTGTCTTAAGGCTGTACGCTGTAGACATTCTCATATTGGAAAGGCTTGATGTATAGAAGCCATATATCTTGCTGTTCATGGTCTTCCAGGCATCCATCTTCCATTCCTGCTTAGTCTGCGCCTTCTCATACTTCTCCTTCTTGGTTGAATATGCCGATACAAGCTCCTGTACAAGGGAGTCTGTATCAAGTCCCGATATAAGTCCGCTGACTCTTATTGCCATAATTAACTCCTTTCCACCATATTATGATGGTTCCGTTTACAATAAAAACGCTCTTTCTGTGATGTTAGCGTTTCTCGTCCACAAGGATTCCGGCAAGCTCCCATGCCTTAGCGATAAGGTCAAGAGTCTTCTCCGGCGGAATCTCCTTAATTGTCTCCTTGGTATCCTTGTCAACTATCTTGATTGTTACTCTGTTGGTCTCATCGTGATAACCGAACTCTGCAACCGTATTGTTGTTGAGCTTGCTGTTAATCTCTGATATACGCTGCTTGAGAGCCTTCTCATTGAGCTGAATATCCTGTTCAACCTTCTTGCTGTTGTCATCTGCAGCAGTGTTAGCACTATCCCTGCTCTGCTGGCTGCCCTTATTAGTGGTCTGCACCTTAACCGTATCCGGCTGCCTGTTATTATTCTGTACGCCGACCTCCTTGGTCTCGGTAACAGTAGTGTTCTGCTTCGCCATATTGACCGAAGCACTGATTGCAGCACTTGATGCTGCCCCTTTAATTCCTTCAATCGCCATTTCAAGACACCTCCGTGTGTTCATTTAAATTATATTGACGCTGCTTGTTGTATGTGTGTATCCTTATATTTCTTCATACTCTCTATTGTATTTCGGCAGACCGATATAAAAAGTTTAGTCCTATATAGCTATCCTAAAAGGTTCCTGAGTGCCTCCGCTCCGTCGGAAACGCTTGCAGCCTTGTTCGCATCCTTAATCTGCGCATATACCTCCTTGCGGTACACCGGAACGGACTTAGGGGCTGTGATTCCTATCTTAACCTGGTCTCCCTTGATTTCAAGCACGGTTACCTCTATATCGTTGTTGATTACAATGGACTCAGTCTTCTTTCTCGATAAAGCAAGCATTATTTTTCCTCCTTCATCTTCTGAATATAGTCATACACATTGTAACGAACTTCATAGTTATCGTTGTTCACGATAAGCTGGCACGCCTTCTTAGTGTTCATATTGATGACAATCGGTGCCTTTAAGTTAGCGGTCATCTTCGTGAGGTCGGACGGAACCGTCACAACAGACAGCAGGAAATAATCGGCCTCCGACTCCACCTCTCCCAGCTGGGCAAGCCATTCATCATCCACAACCGGATTATACTCCGCCACAACCTTCATAGGGTCGATGACAGTGAAGGCAAGCTGTGGCTCATCAAGACACTGCAGCCACATAATTCTGCCCTTTTTCTCGGAATTATATATCAATGTATACCTTGTATACTCTTCAAAGCCCATCAGACCCTGAGTAAATGTGATTATCCTGTCCTCAGCGACCTCTATCTCCCCAAATAATCTTGTATTAACCTTCATGTACTCTCTCCTTATATCAGATACAGAAGCTCCGCTCCCGATTTGATGTTAAAGCCATCCGCATACATAAGAATGTGCATGCTAAATACTGTAATTATTGTATGCACATCCCCGCACGCCTGTCTTAACATATTATTCTTTACAGATAATCAAGCAATGACTGTCTCACTGTCTTAGAAGCTGTTGCAATCGCGGCATTATACACTGTCTCTGCCGCAGCAAAGTCAACTGCGATATCCTCTAACTCCACATCCTCATTCTTGGACTTGAGCTCCTTGAACGTGGTCTGCTGCTGTGTGAGTCTGGTCTCAGTGAGTGTAAGTCTCACTTTACGGCTTCCCACATCGGACAATTCAGTGTTGACTGTCGACTGATAGCCCTTCATCTGTGTGATTCCCTTGGCAAAGAGCGCTTCCATATTATTCTTGGCATAATCAAGCTCCTTAGTTGCCGCCTCTATCATGGACTCAAGCTCATCAGTCTGTCCTGCATACATGTCTGAGTTCTTCATATCCTTTAATCTGGAAATCTTTTCCTCAATATCCATAACCGATGAAAGACTGTTTACAAGGTCATCTAAGTCTCTTCCTATATTATAGCTGAGCACATCCGTAGCGCGTGAGTTGACCTTAAGGTTCTGGCTGAAGTTGATGGTGTACTCTATGTCCTGACTATCGTCGCCTGTCTTGCTTGACATAGAATATACCTGTCTATTGGTCAAATCCTCGCAGTCGAAATAGTGCTCCGGTCTGATATCTCCCTTCGCAAACGAATCCTTGCGATATGACACATCAATCTGTGAATTGCCAAGTGCCTGCTGCGAATCTTTAGAAAATACCAGCTCGCCCTTATCGTACACATAATATGCTGTATTGTCGGCAAGTTTTCCGGCAGTCATAATGGCTTCAAGCTCCGGTGTGCTCACCGCCTGTATTGTACCGGCGTAGGCCTGTCCGTCAACTGTGATCTGAGGAAGTGATGCCGCATCAGCCGCATCGTAGGCACAGCCACCATAGGCAAGCCTTATTCTGTACACCTCCTGTGTCTCAGGCGTATCTGATGCCTTTATTGAAGCTATTTTGTTGATATCAACACCATTCTTCATATACTTGGTTGTCGTAAAATCAGAGCCCTTGAAGCTCTGGTTAATCCTGTAGGACAGACCTGCCACCTCGGCATCGTTCTGGAAGGTGAGTGCTCTGTCCGTTCTGTATCCGGTAAAGATATATCTTCCTGAGCTGTCCGCATTTCCCTCTGCATACATCGCATCTCTCAACTGCTGTATACTCTGTATTATCGCGCTTCTGTTGGTTGTCTCATAGGAGTCCGTAGAGCCCTGTGTGCAGTACTTGATGATATCCTTATAGATACCGTCCATATTATTTAGTGATGTCTCTGTGAGTGTAAGCCACGAACCTGCATCAGGAACATTCTTCTTTAAGTACTGTTCAACCTCTGTCAGGCTGGTTCTGAGAGAGAGTGCTCTGATAGCTATAATAGGGTCATCCGATGGCTTGGATATCTTCTTCTGAGATGACATCTGCTGCTCTGTTGTATATAAATTATTCTTCGACTTGTTGACATTACGCATTGTCGTATTCGTCATCATTGTGTTGGTTATACGCATTTTAAGCCTCCATTCTATCTTTCCCGGTCTGTTTTACCGCAAGCTCCCTTACAGCCCTGTCTCCTCAATAAGCTTGCTGTATATCTGGTTCATGACTGAGATAACCTTTGAGGAAAGGTCATAGGCGTGCTTGTATTTTACAAGGTCAACACCCTCCTCATCCTCATCAACTCCCGATATGGATGTGCGCTGTGTCTCTATGGCACCCTTGACATTGCTGTAGTTCGTGCTGAAGCTCGTTGCTCTCTTGGTATCTACGGATATCTCGGATACCATTGAGGAAAGGAAATCCCAGAAGGTTCCGCTCTTGATTGTCACCTTGTCCTTAAGTGCATATAAATCGTTTGCCATATCAGGATTCTCACCTCGTGACGCATCGTACGAAACCGGAAGCTTAGACAGATCACTTATCATGTCGGCATTCACACTTATATTTCCTGCCGTCACATAGGAATTGCTGTCATACTTCGATACAAGAAGCTTCTCTGTATTCATCGTGCCATCTGCTAACTGGCCATTGGTAATTATATCGTTAAATTCCTTTGCAAGTGTTGTCACGAAACGGTTTAACTGTGACTGATAATAAGGTATTCCCTTGTAGGAAGGATTCCTGTAGGAATCAACAACTATCTCAAGCGACTGATTTCCGTTGGCATCCGTCTGCACCTTCTCATAAGAATCATTACAGCCGTCTCTCATATCGAACAATGCCTTGAGGCTGCCTCTTCCATTCTCCTCATAAGGATTATACGGATTTCCGTTGCTCCACTTGATATCATAAAGACCCTGCGCATCGCTTGCATTTCTCTTTTTGTCCGTCTCCCTTGCAACGCACTGCAGGGTATCATAGGTGTATCCTGTTACAATGTTCTGTCCATTGAAGGTAACTGTATAGTCTGAGACCCCATTTCCAATCTCACGCTCATTCACTGTCACATCTGCATAGCATGACAGCTGGTCGACAATTAAGTTTCTCGTATCCCTTAGATCATTTGCCGTGCCACCCGAAGCCTCTATTGTGTTAATCTGCTTGTTGAGTGAGGCTATCTGCTCTGCCATAGTATTGATAGAAGATACTGATGACTTAATCTCCTCATTGATATCGTTCTGGGTGTTCTGCATATTAGTCGATAATGTATTAAAGTAATTGCATACACTTGAAAGGTGGCTGAGCATCTGTCCTCTCTTGACTTCACTGCTGGGATCAGACTTAAGTGCATCTATCGTCTTAAAGAGATTATTGTACTCTGCGATAAAGCCTTCCGTGTTGAACTCATCAAGATATGTCTGAACAAGCTCTGAATACGTCTGAAGGTTCTCATACTGTCCGCACTGTGCATTGTTGTGTCTGTATCTCTCATCGTAGTACTGGCTTCTTGCCTGTGATATATCAACCATGGCAACGCCTGTTCCCACCGCTCCGTAAGGCTTATACACTCTTATGGCAAAGCCAGCTTCCTGTGAAACGGACTGACGTGTGTAGCCCTTGGTATTGATATTCGATATATTGTGTGCCGTGGTGTTGATTGCCGCATTGCTTGCAAACAGTCCCGACGCACCGATTGTCATTCCGAAAAATGTATTTGGCATATTGTTCCTCGTTTCCGGGCGGCTTCTCTATAAAGGCTGTGGGAATCCCACCTATGTGGTTTCCCATCTGCCGCAGAAACAATTCACTTTCGCCCTCAAATGAACTGTTCCCTTAAATCACCGATTCGGTGTCTATATCATCTGTATTACTGTGTCCATCATGGTGGTTATGACGTTGATGTATCTCGATGCAGCATTGTATGCCTGCTGGTAACGTACCATGTTCGTAAGCTCCTCGTCCGACGAAACTCCCATAACCTCTTGTCTTCCATTGTCAAGTCCACTGCTCAAATCATCCTGGTTGGCAACCATGCTCTCATAGACCTTGCCCTCACTTCCGACATCATCTACCAGCGCCTCATAGAACTGTTCAAATGTCAGGCTCTCGCTGCCTTCCCTGTAGAACATGCTCTTCTGGGAAAAGAGTGCTGTCAACTCCTTAGCCCTGTCATAGTCCACCTTGCCATCCTTCTGGCTGAGCGGCAGAACTGAGAAATCATAGAGTACATCAGGATTGATTTCAATATTGGCTATAGTGTAGATGGAATCCATACCAGACTCATTCTGGGTATTGTAGATGTAATATGTCTGCCCATCCGTCCCTGTAACCTCCTTGTATCTGTCGGTGTACTTTCTTGAAAAGAGCTCTGTTCCAGGCGTCTTGTTGGCATCCTTGCCATAATCCGTCTTATCCATGTCAAGCACCTTGCCTGTATATGTAACCGTTTTACCATTGCCATCTACGTAAGTAACTGTCGCGTCCTTCATCGGGCTGAGCACATTGTTAATCTGTTCCACGATGTTGTTAACCATCTTGTCAAAATTAGCTATGCTTCTTGCCATAACCGAATAATCCTTACAGCTCATAAAGCTCTGGTAATCCCTGTATGCTGTGTACGCCGCTACTGCCGCATTATAATCTTCGTCGCTTCCGTAATCTGCCCTGTCCGGCTTCTGTGTCACTACCTGTGCAGGTGGCGTCATATTGGCATAGGTAGGTGATATTGTTCCTCTCGCTGCTAAAAGCCCTTTAAGTGAACCAATATCCGTATTCTTAGATGTGGACATCGTAAGCTCCATATTATAGAGTGGTGTATCCTTCATCTCACTCCATACAGGTACATAGAATGAGGTTCCCTCTATAGTCTTGAGTCCAAGATGGGATACGCTGAGTCCATCACAGAAGAAATTGCCCTCCATCATTACAGTCACAACATGATTGGCATCCTCGCTGTAGTCTATCTTGACATATCCTGACAGCTCGTCAAGAAGAAGATCTCTCTCGTCTCTTAATGTCATCGCCGTCTCGACGCCGCTCTCAATAACAGATATCTGACTGTTGAGATACTGGATTCTCTCACCAATCTCATTAATTCTGTTCGTGATACTGGCAATCTCAGTATTGAGGCTGTCCTGATAGCTTACAAATCCCTTGTAAATTGACTGTGAACGGTCTAAGAAGCTGATAGCACTCTCTACAAGTGCAGCTCTCGCCGTGTTGTCATCAGGTGCCTTGGCAACTTCGTTGATCGCAGCTAAAAGATCCGATATTGAATTCTGGTATGATATTCCGTTGAGCTCGCCAAGCTGTGTCTGTATCTCATCGGTCGCATTCGTAAGCTTATCGTAGAATCCATATCTTCCGTTCTCTCTTCGGTATGCCTCATCCAGAAGTATATCCCTGACATGCGATACCTGCTGTATTGTGACACCGTTTCCTCTCTGAAGAGCAGCCGTTGCAAATCTGTTCAGGACATTGTACTGTGTGTCCTCAAAGACAACCTGCTGTCTTACATATCCCTTGGTATTGACATTCGCCATATTATTGGCTGTTGTATTAAGTGCATTGGAGCTGTTGGTCAGACCCGACAGACCAATGTATAAAGCTGACATATTAGCCATAAGCTCTCCATTCCGCTAATGCTTTTACTTTATCAAATATTCTATCTATAATATATATGTGAGTGCCATTATTGCTTTTTATCGAACTTGGTATCCGGCAGTGCGTAGTTATTGCTTATATACGCATCCCTTCCGTAGTTATTCGTTTCCGGTCCATGTCTCATGCTCTGCAAAAGATTCATCTCAAACCTGAGCATATCCATGGATTCGTCAAGCAGTGCCTTATTGCGCTCATTGACATCCACCATTCTCTTCATAGTCAAAGAAAGCCTGTCATGAATAGAAGCTAACGCGTCCCTCTCCTTAGGCTGTGAGCTCAGCAGCTCTATCAGTCTTGTGAGAGTCAAGGTCTTAACATCCTTGTTAAGAACATCTGCAATATCGTTCGATGCTTCTGTTCTCTTTTTTTCCAGCGCTATGATTCTTTCCACCACAAGCTGTTCCTTCTCTACCATCCTTGAAAGCTCATCGACATCGTTCCGGATAATAATACCCGTCTTCTCAAGTCCAAGCTCTAAAAGACTCTCATATTCCTTATTCTCTTTTTCCAAAGTGTCTATCAGTGTATCTATCAGACTGGCCACTTATCCGGTCACCCCTTCTAAAACGTAATCGTGTTATACCTCTCCATAAGCTTGGCTGCCAGCTTATTCGCAGATACATCATATCTTCCGGCCTCATACTTAGCCTTAACCTCAGCAACTCTGTCCTCCCTGACATCGTCTGCCTGTGCCACTGCTGCCTTCGCCACCTGATAATCCCTGCCTAACTGTGAAATCTCAAGCTTATCCTCAGCTCCCGATGTCTTCGCAGTCTTCTTAGCCTGTGTCTTACCTGCCGCAGCATATACCATACTGACCTGATTATAGGCATCTATTCGCATAATATCCCTCATTTCTATCATGTAATAATCTATGTTCTGTAATATGTATCGGATTACAACAAAAAAAACTTAGAGGAATTTGAAAAAAAATCAAAATCCTCTAAGTTAATCAGTTCAACCTTTATGTATATCTGCGTTGTTCCATGGTGCATACACGAACCGGCTTCAGGGCAGGCCTTCTTTGGCAGGGCTCCCTTGTCCCGGCCGGCATCCGCATTACAGAAAACGCATCTTGTTCTCTTTCGCTTCCTTCTTCACAGGTGGTTCAACCTTCTTAGGCTTCTCATATAAATCTGAAAAATTAGAAGCCATGCTGGCCTTGCATGAATCGCAGAACCTTCCGGAGCGTATCATCCTGCCGCACTTCTCACATGCGATTCCTACCGGTGAATCATCGGCAAACGCAAGCCTCTCCTCACGTATCCACTTCTCAATCTGCTTCACACTGACATCTGCCGCCTCAGCAACTTCCTGAATGCTGGCTCCTACATTCTCTCTTATGTACTTCTTGGCAACCTGAAACTTATCCTCAAGCTCAGCCTGACAAGCCGGGCATAGAAAGCTTCCCCCTTCAATATAACTGAACATTCTCCCACATGCCCTGCAATTTCTTATCTCCATTAGAAAACGCCTCCATCCTTAAAAATCTTTCTATACTATTCGAATCCAAATCCTGCTTATTTTTCGTGCCTGTCATATTAATCCCGGTATTAAAAACCGCGTCCCACACATACCGCGGCAAAATATATGTCCGCACTATGGACAGCTTTAATTGCCTGTGAACATTCATCAAGTGTTGCCCCTGTGGTATATATGTCATCCACCAGTAATATTCTCTTATATTTTACTATATCGGGCGCTGTATGAAAAGCATTTTTTATATTTTTTGACCTTTCCCTGTCATTCAGAGCTTTCTGTGGCAGGGTATTTTTCGTTCTCACAAGCAGTGTCTCGTCAACCGGTATATTCATAAGCCTTCCAAGCCTGTGTGCCACAAGTGCTGCCTGATTATACCCCCGCTTTCTGTAACGCCCGGCATGGAGCGGGACGGGTATTATGACCTGCGGTTTCCAGCTTGCTATTATATGACCCTTTAGTTTATACAACAGCTCTGCATAAAAGCGTGCATACTCCCGCTGTCCGTCATACTTGAATCTGTACATCGACTGCTTGATTTCCCTGGTATAGGAAAATGCCGCAACACCTCTTATGAAATAATGTCTCTTTTTGGCACAGTCCTCACATACCTCACGCAGCTCATCATCCAACTGTTTACCGCATACCATACAAAATGGTGAAACTATGTACTTAAGCCGTGACAGGCAGTCATCACATGCCATTCCTCCCGGCTCAACGAGCTGTTCACATATCGGACACCTCGGCGGATAAATTGTATCAGACGCATTCTCTAATCCTCTGCGCAAGAGTCGAATAGCGTTTCTGTTCGTTAGCGTTGTCAACCATTCCATAGAATACCTCTTCTGTTCCAACGATACATACACACCTTCTTGCTCTTGTCACAGCCGTATAGAGTATATTACGGTTCATAAGCATCCGTGGTCCGGAGAGAAGCGGTATTACCACAGCCGGGTACTCACTTCCCTGTGACTTATGTACTGTAACCGCATAGGCAAGCTCAAGCTCATCGAGCTGCTTGAACGGATACTCAACATACCTGTCATCCTCGAACTTAATCGTCACCTTTTCCGTAAAAAAGTTGATATTGTCAATGACACCCATGTCACCATTAAACACCCCCATGCCATGGTCAACCGGTATGCCATTCTTTCCTCTCGTCTCCCATTCAAGCTGATAATTGTTCTTTATCTGCATTACCTTATCGCCCTCGCGAAACAGTGCACTGCCTGTCTCCTTTTCCTGCTTGGAGGAATCTTTTGGATTAAGGTACTCCTGAAGAACCATATTAAGTCTCTCAACCCCAAGAAGCCCTTTTCTTGTAGGAGTCAGCACTTGAATGTCGAATATTTTGGCATCAACATACTTGGGAAGCTTCTGAGCAACAAGCGCTATCATCGCACCTAATACATTGTTCGCATCTTCCCTTTTTATAAATATAAAGTCCTTGCTCGATGGTCCTATCGGGAACCGCTCTCCGTCATTTATCTTATGGGCATTGACTATTATATCGCTCTCTTTTGCCTGTCTGAATATCTTGGTGAGCTTAACAACCGTAAAGCATTCCGAATCAATGATATCCCTTAATACATTTCCAGGGCCAACGGACGGAAGCTGATTGACATCCCCCACAAGAATAAGCCTCGTTCCTGCGGTAACCGCCTTTAAAAGACTGTTCATAAGGAATATATCAACCATGGACATCTCGTCAATTATTATGACATCTGCATCTATGGGATTCTCCTCATTTCTCATAAAGCTTACATTCTTATCATCCTCCGGTGCTCCCGACAGCTCTAACATTCTGTGAATAGTCTGTGCCTCACAGCCTGTAGCCTCCGTCATGCGCTTCGCCGCCCTGCCCGTAGGTGCTGCCAGGCGGATCTCCATGTCCTCACTCTCAAAGTATCTTATGATCGTATTGATGGTTGTGGTCTTTCCCGTTCCCGGTCCTCCGGTCACAATAAGCAGTCCTGATGATACCGCCTGCATGACTGCATTCCTCTGCATATCATCAAGCTCAATCTTTTCTTCCTCTTCAATGCGGTGTATCCTGTCCAGCGTCTTCTTCTCATCGGCTTTAACTCTTACATCCAGTGCTTTCAGGGCATACGCCACCGCCATTTCCATATAATAATAGGATGCACCATATATTATGCGCCGGTTCTCTCCATCCGTCTCATCCTGTGGTGTATCCTCAAAAGAATTATCCGAATTATACGGCAGCTCCTTCACAACAATCTTTTTGTCTATCGACAGTTCAACAAGCTGCCTGTCTATGTCTTCTATCTGTGCATCAAGCAGGCTTCTGAGCTGCTGTATCAGCTCATCAAACGGAAGATATATATGTCCATTTCCTGCTGCCTGAAGGAGCGTGTACATAATTCCGCTCTTTATTCTAAAGTCCGAATCGGCAGCTATTCCTGCCTTTCTTGCTATCTCGTCGGCAATCTTAAAGCCGACACCGGATATATCATCCGCAAGTCTGTACGGATTCTCCCTCAGTATGGTGTAAACACCTGCCCCATACTGGTTGTAAATCTTCACTGCAAGAGCCATTGAGATTCCATAGTCCTGCAGAAACATCATCGCACTTCTCATGTCTCTCTTTGCTGTGACACTGTCCGATATCTCCGCCGCCATCCTCGGGCTGATTCCCTTAATCTCAGCAAGTCTTTCCGGCTCCTGTTCTATAATTCTAAGCGTATCCGCCTTGAATCTTCTCACAATTCTCGAAGCTAATGCCGCCCCGATTCCCTTTACCGCTCCTGAAGCAAGGTATCTCTCAACCGACTTCTCATCCTCAGGCGGAATGTCCTCACAGGTGTCTACCTTGAGCTGCTGGCCATACACCGCATGCTCCGTGTAATCACCTGTTACCTCGACAAACTCTCCTTCTGTAAGATATGGTATCGTACCCACACATGTAAGATCATCGTCATCATCGACGCTAAGTTCAAACACTGTGTAGCCATTGTCCTCATTGCGGTATACAATTTTATTAACGTAACCCTTAAAACACTCCATATGCCTTCTCTTCGGTGCTAATCGTTGCTGTAATTTCTCTTCATCTGCTCATAGAGCAGCTGTGCAATTCCGAGTCCTTCACCGCCGTTAGACTCACTTGAAAGGCTCGCATATTCCTGAATGAGCGTATCCTTGAACATGTTGACATAGGATGTCGATGAACTGCCCTCATCACTCTCCGGCACCATCTTCTCCATCGCCTTAAAGACCTGCTCAGTAAAGTATGCCTCGAACTCCTTGCATACCTCCATCATCTCATCATCTGTTGCGGATGAATAGTCTGAGCTCAGCTTGTCCTTCATCTTGTCCGCAGACACATTGTTCTTCGTATATGTATCATAATAGGAGCTTACGCCCGATAATAAATCACTCATAAATACCTCCACTAACGCTATCATGCAGTTTTACGCTGTTTTATAGCGCGACGCTGTTTTGTAGCGTGACGCTGTTTTGTAGCGTGACGCTGTTTTGTAGCGTGACGCTGTTTTGTAGCGTGACGCTGGTTTTCAGCGTGACGCTGGTTTTCAGCGTCTGTTAACGCTTAAGCTGATTTGCCTGGCTGAGCATGTCATCTGCCGCCTGAATAGCCTTGGAATTCATCTCATAAGCTCTCTGTGCTGAGATAAGGTTAACCATCTCATCTACAACCTGTACATTAGAGCCCTCTATGTAACCCTTTATCACCTTGCTAGCCTTAAGATTCGTGTTGGTTGACTCCTCAACTGCAGCGCCTGAAGCGTCCGTAACCTTATAAAAAGTTCCTGAAGCATTCTCAAGACCTGCTCTGTTGGTAAACTGGTATACACCTATCTTGATTCCTAAATCATCCGTGGTTCCCTTAGTCTTGTTGTCATAGAAAATTCTTCCGTCATCAGAGAAAATAAGGTTAGCTGCCTTATAATCCGATGAGAAAATAATAGGTGTTCCTTTGCTGTCAAGCACCGGATATCCCTCGCTTGTGCAGAGCATCATCGTATTATCCGAGGCAAGAGAAACATTGAAATCACCATTTCTGGTATAATATGTCTCTCCGTCAGCACCTCTCACTGCGAAGAATCCATCACCCTCAAGCGCGAATGCAAAATCATTGGTCGACTCAAGAAGGCTTCCGCCATTAAAGCAGGTTGCTATTGCACTTGTCCTCACGCCAAGTCCTACCTGTGCTCCCACCGGCTTATTCTCGCCGTTGGCTGATGTTGTCTTAGTCTGTATTGTCTGGTAGAGAAGACTCTTAAACTCTGCCGTCGATGACTTATATCCTGTTGTATTCACATTTGCAAGGTTGTTTGCTATATTATCCACATTCGTCTGCTGTGCAATCATTCCCGATGCTGCAGTCCACAAAGCTCGTACCATAATTTTCCTCCATTTTCAGTGAAACCAATATACCATATTTAAAAATATATTAAATCCTGTATGTCACATAATACATCCCGGATAGGACTACACATTAAAGCTTCCCGAGATTAACAGCCTTCTCAAGAGATGAATCCATCGTCTGGACAACCTTCTGGCTGCTCTCGTATGCCCTCGAAACCGTTATCATCTCGACCATCTCTGAAATAACATTGATGTTAGACATTTCAAGATAGCCCTGCCGCACCTTTCCGTCTCCGGTCTTCTCTGTCGCACCGTCAACGGCTGTATAGAGATTCTCGCCAAACTTCTTGAGATAATTGTAGTCCTCGAAATCAGAAAGCTTAAGCTTATCGACCAGCTGCTCATCGGCATACACATTTCCAAGTTCATCTACAACGACCTCTGCGCCGGAAGGAATCTGAATACGCCCATTCTCACCGAGAAGATAATCTCCGTCCTCGGTCACAAGCATTCCCTCATTGTTAATTGAAAAAGAACCGTCCCTTGTATATTTTGTCGATGTGTTTCCCGACTTGGAGGCATACTCAATGTTAAAAAAGCCTGTACCCTCAAGTGCTAAATCAAGCGTATTGCCGGTAACCTTGAATGAGCCCTGTGTGTAATCCGTATAAGTCTCACCAATCTTGACACCGAGTGATTCCTTGCCGATTCTGCGGTTAATGTATCCCTCCGAACCGTCCTTTATCTTCTGAGTATACATACTGTCAAATGCCTGTGATGTAGAGCCTTCCTTCTTGTATCCCACCGTACTGGCATTGGCAAGGTTATTCGTAATAACATCCAGTCTTGCCTGCTGGTTCATCATTCCTGTATAAGCTGTGTATAGGCCTCTTACCATGAGTTCCTCCTAAATCATTGCCGTAGTATCCGTACATTAAATACTGTATATTTTCCGTACGTGATAACATACTGTGTTTTCCTGCATAAATGTTCTATAGTATTATCGGTTGTATTGTCTTATTACATTATATAATTAAAAATTATCCTGTTATTAATCGCGTGCTCCGCCCAAGAACTCTATGAACTTACCTGTTCCGATGGCAACTGCCGTCATAGGATCCTCAGCGGTCATCGTGTTGATTCCTGTCTTAGACTCGATAAGCTCCTCAAGTCCCTGAAGAAGGCTTCCTCCTCCTGTGAGAACAATTCCTCTGTCCGCAATATCTGCTGCAAGCTCAGGCGGAGTCTTCTCAAGAACGCTGTGGACTGCATCAACTATCTGTGCTGTAGCGTCCTTAAGAGCTTCCTCCGTCTCCTCAGATGTGACTGTGACAGTCTTAGGAAGTCCTGTGAGAAGGTTCCTTCCGCGTACCTCCATCGTGGCAACCTCTGCTCTTGGATATGCGCTTCCTATCTTAATCTTTATATCCTCAGCGGTTCTCTCACCGATAAGAAGACTGTGCTTCTTACGCATATAGCGCACAAGTGCATCATCGAAATCATCACCTGCAATCTTGATTGATGTGCTTACAACCGTACCGCCAAGTGAAATGACAGCTATATCTGTTGTACCACCACCTATATCAACAATCATGTTTCCACATGGTCTTGAAATGTCAATTCCGGCTCCTATAGCCGCCGCAATAGGCTCCTCGATGATTGCAACCTCTCTTGCTCCTGCGGAGTAGGTAGCGTCCTCAACAGCCTTCTTCTCAACCTCTGTGACACCACTAGGTACACATACGCTGATTCTAGGCTTCTTAAGCATCTTTCTTCCAAGTGCCTTCTGAATAAAGTACTTGAGCATCTTCTCCGTAACCGTGTAGTCCGAGATAACACCCTGTCTTAAAGGTCTGACAGCTACAATATTGCCCGGTGTTCTTCCAAGCATCAGTCTGGCTTCCTCACCTATAGCCTTGATCTTATTAGTGTCTCTATCAAATGCAACTACCGACGGCTCCTTGAGCACTACACCCTTTCCACGGATGTAAACAAGAATGCTGGCAGTTCCCAAATCAATTCCAATATCTGTTGTTATCATAAAATCCTCCATCTGAAAATTATTCCCCGGTGCCATCCGGGCAGCTCTTTCCGGCTCAAAATTCTGTCATGTGCAGCTTTACCTTTACAGCTTTGTGCGTCCTTGCGGCCGCATTTACCAGTGCATGACATTGTCATTTATAATGGCAGATTAATGTGGATGTTCTTTATCCACCAAGTTACCTTGCAAAACCTTGATTATATCCGAGGCTCCCTCCGGATTAATTGCATATCAAAGTCATTCTATATTGCTTAAAAGTCCATATGTCAACATTATAAACAAAAACTCTGCAATTTAAAAGGGGTAATTCAAAAAAAGCTGAAAAATATATTTTGACCATAACAGGATATGATGATATTATATAGAAGTATTTTACTTCTATATAGATATTTATTTGTCAAGGCATGCTTAAGGCAGAATGCCGGCTTTTACAGGCAGTGTACCTCTCGTTTAACTATGCTCCACCCACCGCCCTATGCATTATTCCGACAAGCCTGTTTACTTGACATCTATATTTTATTTTATAATAACAGCGGAGGCTCTTATGTCAAAAAGCAATACTTCTAAAAAAGGTCTGCGTATAATTATTGTAGGCTGCGGAAAGGTCGGAATAACCCTTACCGAGCAGCTTGCAAAGGAAGGTCACGATATTACTTTAATAGATAAAAATGCCCAGAAGCTTCAGGCAACCGCCGGCATGTACGATGTAATGGGTGTAGTCGGCAACGGTGCAAGCTACAGTGTCCAGGAAGAAGCCGGAATAGCTTCAGCCAACTTAATCATAGCCGTTACGGATTCCGACGAGCTGAATCTCCTGTGCTGTACCATCGCCAAGCGTGTAGGAAACTGTGCTGCCATTGCAAGAGTCCGTACACCGGACTACAGCCAGGAGGCGGGATACCTTCGTGAGAGGCTCGGTCTTGCAATGATTATCAACCCTGAGTTAGAGACAGCCAAGGAGGCCGCAAGAATCCTATACATGCCTACAGCACTTGAAGTCAATTCTTTTGCTCATGGACAGGCTGAACTTGTTAAATTCAAGATTCCTAAATGTAACTGTCTTGACGGAATGACTATCGCAGCTCTCGGCAAGGAAATGAATGTCCCTTATGTCATCTGTGTTATTGAACGCGGCGGATATGTACATATACCTACCGGGCGCTTCGTTATGCACGCGGACGACACCATATCCTTCGTCGCCTCAAGAAAATCCACGAAGATTTTCCTTGAACATATAGGCTTTAAGACCAATCAGGTCAAGGACACCATGATTATCGGAGGAGGAAGCGCCGCATACTATCTCGCCGACCAGCTCATCCGCTCAGGAATCTCGGTAAAGATAATAGAGAACAGCCGTGAACGCTGTGAAGAGCTGAGCATATTACTGCCTAAGGCTGTTATTATCAATGGCGACGGAACAGATGAAGAGCTGTTAAAGGAAGAGGGCATCACTGAGGTTGAATCCTTCGTCCCTCTGACCGGCATTGATGAGGAGAACATTATGCTCACACTCCACGCCAAGCAGGTATCGAACGCCAAGGTAATCACCAAAATCAACCGCATTACATTTAAGAACGTAATCAACAGTCTGGACCTGGGAAGTGTCATATACCCTAAATATATCACCTCCGAGGCAATAATTGCCTACGTCCGTGCTAAGAACGATTCCATGGAATCTAATGATTCCAATTCAGGTGATAACGCTTCGGCATCCGACAGCACGATTGAAACCCTTTACCACATGTTCGACCATCGCGTCGAAGCGATTGAGTTCCGGGTCACAAAGAGTTCGGACGTCACAAGCAAGCCTCTCGCGGAGCTTAAGCTCAAGGATGAGATACTCATCTCGTTTATAAACCGCAACGGAACCATTATCATTCCGAGTGGTCAGGACTGTATTCTTGAGGGTGACACTGTAATGATAGTCACAACGCACACAGGTTTTACTGATATTCAGGATATTCTGCGATAAACCGGAGGTATATGTAACATGAACAAATCAATTATCAGGTATATATTGGGACATGTATTTCTGCTTACCTCCTGTCTCATGCTCCTGCCTGCGTTAGTCGGGCTGATATATCTCGAGCATGAGGCTGTTGCGTATCTCATTGTCGCATCAGCCTGCTTTTTAAGCGGATTTATCATGACCAGAAATAAACCTGAAAACACAACACTATATCTCAAGGAAGGCTGTATAAGCACATCTCTCGCATGGATTCTGCTCAGTCTTATAGGCTGCCTTCCTTTTTTTGTGACAGGTGAGATTCCGTCCTTCACCGATGCTCTGTTTGAGACAATATCGGGCTTTACCACCACCGGAGCCAGCATTCTGGCAAATGTGGAAGGACTTTCGCACTGCTCGCTTTTGTGGAGAAGCTTCACACACTGGATTGGAGGCATGGGTGTTCTCGTATTCCTGCTTGCCATAGTTCCGCTAAGCGGCGGCTCGAATATCAACCTTATGCGTGCAGAAAGCCCGGGGCCTTCTGTAGGCAAGCTTGTTCCCAAGATGAAATACACGGCAAGAATACTTTATATTATATATTTCGGACTTACGCTTATTCAGTTTATCCTGCTCATCATAGGCAGAATGCCTGTATTTGATGCGGTGTGCACCGCATTCGGCACCGCAGGAACAGGAGGCTTTGGAATCAAAAATGACAGCATTGCGGGCTACTCCCCATATATCCAGTGGGTTACAACCGTATTCATGCTGTTGTTCGGTGTCAATTTCAATGCCTATTATTTCATTTTATTCGGTAATGCAAAAAAAGCCTTCAAAATGGAGGAGGTCCGCTGGTATTTTATTGTTGTCATCGTTTCCGCAGCAATAATAACCATTGAGCTGTGCCGTGCCGCAACACCATTTGCCACAGCACTCCGCGATTCAGCTTTTCAGGTCGCCTCAATTATAACAACGACCGGATTTTCGACCACGGACTTCAACCTATGGTCGGGAACATGCAAGACCATTCTCGTCATACTGATGTTCATCGGAGCCTGCGCCGGCAGCACCGGAGGCGGCATGAAGGTATCACGCTTCGTAATACTTTTTAAAACCGTCTTTAAAGAACTGGACTCCTACATCCACCCGAAGCGTATTCAGAAGCTCGCACTTGACGGCAAGCCGATTGACCATGATGTTGTGCGTTCAATCAACGTATACTTTATAACTTTTGCTGTAATATTTGTCATCTCTCTTTTTCTGGTCTCATTTGAGGGAAATGATCTGGTGACCAATTTCACGGCGGTTGCCGCAACCATCAACAACATCGGTCCCGGACTTGAACTTGCCGGACCAACCCAGAACTTCGGACTCTTCAGCATGCTCACCAAATACGTGCTGATGTTCGACATGCTCGCCGGGCGCCTTGAGCTGTTCCCACTGCTCATCCTCTTCCACCCGGCTGTGTGGAAGGATCTTCATGCTACGCATAGGAATTGGAGGAGGAGAAGGCAGTAAAAATCGTATGATTTTACAAAAGCCACTACGGAAATATATCTTGTAATTTCCGTAGTGGCTTTTTTCAGATATCCTAAACATTCCCCCAATCTACAATTCTTCTGAGGTATGGGTCAGCGCCATACTTACCTTCCAGATACTGCTTGTCGAACTTGGCATCCTTTCTGACAGATTCACCTTTTTCATTCTTATACCCCTGCATACTGCAAGCATTGCTTGCAGTACTGCCACCAATAAGTAGTTTGAAAGTTTTTCTTTCAAACTTGAACTCCACCAAAGAATAAAGTTTAGAATTCTGTGCATTTCCCTTTGCAACGAACCAGATTTCATCCCTCCTAAACACTTCACTGTTCATAGTCGACAAGTCATGTGATGTAAAAATTAACTGTGCTTTGTGTTTGTTAATATTCATATCGTTAAACATCATTATAATATGACGAAATAAAATCGGATGGATTTTTGCGTCCAGCTCGTCTATCACAAGAACGTTTCCGGTAGTCAGGCTTTCTGCAATAAATGGAAGTAAGCCAAATAATTTCTGTGTTCCACTGGATTCATCAAACAAATTGATTTCTGTTTCCACATCATCTACGCAATGCTTGGTGAATATATCTATTCTGTCATTCTCTTTTTCTTCTACTCTGAAATCTACAATGTCTAAGTCCATCTCCTGAATCATCTGAAGCATCAACTTTTTCACAGCTCCTGATGTGTACACAGCCATTTTTAGTTCTTGTGCCGGATTTCCGTAATTCAGAAATTCGATTCCATATTCAAACCAACTAAGTACATCTCTTACCACTGCGTTTCCCTTATATGCAATTCCAAGATATGAAAGTAGTGTAAGAGTTTTAGATAAGCCCTCACTGACTTTCAGTTTTTCAAAAGCCCCCTTCAAAGCAGTGCCATTTTCATCTCTGATAAAAAGAGCAGATTTTCTTCCTGTCTCAAGTCTGACTCTATCCAAACTTTCATATAGAACCATATCACGCTTTACATGCAGAATATATCTATATTCTGAAACAGTTGTCCGAAAGAACAATTCAAATTCCGTAGGCTCGTTCTTGTTCTCTGAAAACGCAAAGGGTTCTACAATTATTCTCTTTTGAAACGAAACTTTTTCTTCATTATCCTCTGTGGCAAAAAGAGGACGTAACACTTTTGCCACCAAGGTATGCAATGCAGCCAAAACATTGGATTTTCCTCCTCCATTCGGACCATAAATAGCTGACACCGGTAAATATTTTTCCTCATCTTTATCTATGATGATCCTATCCTCATGCTCTGATATTGCAGCCGCCTGCATATCAAATGTTGCTTCATCTCTTATGCTTTTGAAATTTTTAACCGTAAATTGGCATAACATATATCTAACCCTCCGTTATACCTTTATTATATCCCCTCTCCATATAATTAATAATATGTTCTTTCGCCTCTGACTGGCGTGCATCCACAAAAAGTATTCCGAATGTAATGCATGCATCTAATCCTAGTTTCTGTTGTGCCTCCATCAATTCGCCTTCTAGGCGATAATACGACCCTACTGAATTCATTTTATCTTCTCTCCCATATTATATTATTTTATTACGTATCTCCCCCACCAACCTATGCACCGTTGTCCCCGGACACATCTCTGATGGTTTCTTTTTACCTTCACGTTCACACTGTTCCAATTTCTGCTGTGCTATCTGTATTGCCTTTTCCTCATTCCCTGCATTGCTGATTTTTGCATACATCTTTTCATCTGCCTTGGAATACTTCTGTCCTGTCTTGCTCTCATATACTCGTCCGAACTCAGAGCAGCATGTCCATGAATCCTGGATTACCGGCATTACACCAAAATAAGCATACATCCATATTTCAAAACATGGATTCGACCATCCTGCTTGTATACCTTTTTTCTCTGCCTCGGAAATAATTTCATCAAATCCTATCACTTGATCTCTGTCAAACACAATCCAAGGAATACGATATTGAGCCTCATAGGCTGTTAGCTCCAGGCATTTATCAATCATGCTTCTTGTCTTTGTTTCCACAACTTTAATGACTAGTCTGTTTCTAACTTTTTCCGGCAATGATTGATGCAGTCCTGCAAAAAAGCAACGTTCTGTCCCTTCTGTGTCTGTAACGATCAAGTAATATCCCAATTCCGGTACTTTGATTATTCTTCTTTGCTCCCTTGTCTTTCTATTCCCTGTTCTATCCCCTTTTGCCATGCTCAATCTCTCCGTTCCACTTCGGTCGGTGCTGAACCAATGTCCCCCGGACACCCCGCACCCTTAAAAATATCTATACTCTTTAAAGCCGGAATAGCACCATACTTACCAATCAGATAATTCTTCTCATAGCTTTCGTCCTTGCGAATACGCACTCCATCCTCATCCACAAAATCTGCAAGAGAGTATAATGTTGAAACACCTCGATCATCCTTCTCAACAAACCAAATTTCGTCACGACGCAGCAACTGATTTGAAAGTTGCCAGGTATCATGCGTTGTAAATACAAGTTGCGCATGGTTAACATTGATATTCGGGTTCAAGAATGTAAGCAAAAAGTTTCTTACCAAAAGCGGATGTAATCGGGCATTTAATTCATCAATAAAAAATACACTTCCCTTTTCCAATACTTCCTGTAATTCTGGATAAAGAGCAAACATCTTCAATGTTCCCGCTGACTCTGCACCTAAGGGTATCTCTGCCATTTCATCAGAATCAATCTTCTTATGAAGCGCATTAATCTTATATTTTTCTTCCTTTGATCCACCATCACTCGGAACCTTTTCTACCCGAAAATCCTTAATATGTTCATCAAAAGATGCAAAATATTCCACAACCTTATGCTGAACATTCTTATCATCCACAAAGCCTCTCGGCAATCTGCGTGATAAGAAAAAATTAGTAAACGGATCACCAAAATCTGCAAATTCATTTGTCATAAACCAGTCTCTGATTGCCTTACATTTACTAATTTTTAACTTAGCTCCTAAGGAAACAATCAACACCTGCTTTTCAAGTGCAATCTTTATATTATCCCTGCTGTTCTTCGGCAAGCCTGATAAATCTAATTCACTTTCAGAATTCCCACGATAAAATACTGTACTGTACTTTCTGGCTGTCTTAGCCTTAGAATTCAGCCATTCCTCTGTTACGCCTTCTTTGTTAACACAGAATCCATAATTATATGTCTTCTCGTTCTTATCTCCGGGAATGGTAAAATAAACCTCAAAACTGGATTCCGCATATGCTGACGTGGAATCAAACAAAAACGGAGTAGGTCTATACTCCTCAAACTTCTCTTCCTCATCTCCGTACTTGAAAGAATCCACTACATACTCAGCCATATACTCAAATGCACTGTATATATTTGACTTACCACTTGCGTTTGCTCCATAAATGACCGCAACCGGCAGTATCTTTTCACTTCCGATGGTCACAACTCTTTCGGAAAATTCTGTCATCTTGGTGGCGGACAAATCCAAAGCAGCTTCTTCCCTAAAGGATTTGAAATTTTTAAAACTAAATTGTATCAACATAATTGCTACCTCATCTTCTTTTCTACTTTCTATTATATGCATTTTTTCAAAATAATCAACATTCAAATGTGGCTTTTTCTCATTTCAGTGTTGATTATTTGTTTTTCAGATACCAAATTAAAAAGCAAGGCTCTCACCTTGCTTCTCTTACCCCACGCATAATTTTTCCTTGTTTTCCGATAAGTTCTCTAATATGTAATCTTTGCTCTCTGGATATAATGCAGCCTTCTCTATCACCCTCGCTACATTCCCGGCATTTGCTTCTACCAAGAGTTTGCTTGGGCTTGTTTGAAGCATCACATAAACCCTCAGAATCCATCGAAAATCTGATTAAACTACTCATTATAGGCTACACCATTTCAATATTGGTAAATGACTTAGGTAAGCGTTATATATAAGCTTCTTTTCTTTGCACAATGCAACTTTCTAACCAAACAAAAAAACATCATCGAATTGTACTTCCGGAAATGTTTTCTTCATCATCTTCCACATTGCTTTTGCATGAATCCTGTCATGCCAGACAAAACGGCGCAGCACTTTTCTCACAGACCACATCTCATCATAACTCCCTTTCCGAAGTCTGCCACTTAAAAAATCCTGTGTTGCTTCCAGCTTTTCAAATCCCCTTTTACGGCACTCTGTGATAGCGACTCCGTTGTCCGTGTCAATTCCTATCTCCCCAAAGTAGTAACTATTCACATTCTTTGTATGCAAATACATTTCCTTCGCTGTACGCGGAACCTCACCATAAAAAGTTTTCCTTATGGGCAGGACACTTTTGTCCTTATCCGGCACCATATCATAGAGTTTTTGAAAATCCAAAGCCGACTTTAGTGCCAGCTCTCTTAATCTTATATATTCTTCCATAGTCAATGGTTCTTCTTCCGATATAAAAATAACATCGCTGTCTGCATCCTTAATCTCCAGCTCAGACGTTTTCTCCTGAACCACTACCGGGTTTACTGCTTCTTTACTTTCACCACACCACGCCAGATATGACTGAATTTCATTCTGCATTTTTTCTAATGCGATATCCAGATTTTCGCCTCTTGTAAATGCTCCTACATAATCCTCAGCATACAACAGAGTATCATTGCCATTATGTTCCCACACACACTTTATTTCCATGTCCGCCTCCGAGATAATGCCATTTTATAGATGTAATATAAATCCGTTTTTAATAACTGCCGTATGAAATAATAAATATTATAACCAGTCTATTATACCAAAGGCGCTTCCTAATTTCTATATAATAGTTTTTCATTATTGATACATTCAGGTAGCTCTTACCGCATATTCATCTTTTATTTATCTGTGATATGCCTTTTTTCTTTTGGGGAAACACAATTTATTGCTGCAATTTTTATTTTATATTCAAATGACATTGCCAACTATATAATCTAATTTCTGTTTACCAGGCATGAATTTACAAAACATTCAACACATTTCTTAGAACCATTTTATAAAAGGCTGCTGTTATTAAGAATATTTCATATCTCCATAACAGCAACCCCTTCAATGTTTAAAATTTTCCTGCTCTCATTATGTATGTGCATTATGCAGATGCAGATATTTCTCCCTGGTGGCAAGTCCACCGCGGATATGTCTCTCGCTCTTGTTTAGCTCGAGTATCTCGCGCGCCTGCCTGGCAAGCTCCGAATTGATGGCAGGAAGACGCTCGGCGACGTCCTTGTGTACGGTGCTCTTGCTTATCCCGTACTGCTTGGCAGCCTGACGCACCGTGCAGTTATTCTCGATAATGTATGAGGCAATCTCCATCGCCCGCTCCTCGATATAACCTTTCAAAAAATACCCCTCAAGAATCTTTTTTACAATGTATGTATGATTTCCAAAAGGTATGACTATGAGTTTAAAAAGTGATACACGGACTTTGTATACAGAATATTGCGCATGTCCAACCCGGCTCTGCCATAACCAAATGTTTACCTTAATTACAATGTCTTATTTGACATAATATAATAAAAAAATTATACTATATTAATAAGACTTTGGGAGGTGAATTGATAATGGGAATATATTTTAATCCAAGTAATGCAAGTTTCAGACAGGCAAGAAACAGTATGGTTTATGTTGATAAGACAAATTTATTGAACTTTCTTAACCGCAGATTATTCACTGATGACAAATGTATTGCTCTAAGCCACGCTAGACGTTTCGGCAAGTCGCATGCCGCGGGAATGATTGATGCCTACTATAGCCTTGGCTGCGATTCGACAAAGCTTTTTGAGGATACGAAGCTTGCTTCCAATGCAGATTACAAGAAACATATGAACAAGTATAATGTTATACATCTGGATATCTCTTCTGTCTGGGATTTTCATAAGGAGGACTTGACAGAGTCTATCAAAGAGCGTATCTGCGATGACTTTAGGGAAGTGTATGGTGATTCGCTTAATTATGAAAAAGAGCTTTATCTGCTCATATATGAGATTTATCGAAAAACTGATACCGCCTTTGTAATTATTATCGACGAATGGGATTGTATAATCAGAAACAGCCATGACGAAAATCTGATTCACAAATATTTGCAGTTCCTTCACTCACTGTTCAAGTCGGAGGAATCCAAGTCCTTCCTTGCTCTGGCATATATCACAGGTATTCTGCCAATCAAAAAGATTAAGGATGAATCGGCGCTCAACAACTTCAGGGAGTACACAATGCTCAAATCAAAACCGATTACAGAGTATTATGGCTTCACGGAAGACGAAGTTAAGAATCTATGCAAACAGTATGATATGGATTTTGACAGTACGAAAGCATGGTACAACGGATATCTGATAGACGGAATGCACATGTATAACCCTAATTCCGTATCCATGGCAATGGACAGGCAGGATTTTGATTCGTATTGGAAAAACACATCCTCCTTTGCGTCAATCAATACGTTCATCACCATGAATTATGCCGGTCTTAAAGATGATATCATGGCGATGTTAGCCGGCGGCATGGTAAGGGTCAATACCAACACTTTCAAAAATGATTTTTCAACAATAGCCTCCAAGGATGACGCGCTGACAGCACTTATTCATCTTGGATATCTTGGGTATGATTCGGACAGGAAGAAAGCGTTTATACCTAATTATGAGGTTGCAACCGCATTTGAGGCGGCACTTCAGACAGGTGAATGGTCTGATATAGCCAGGGCAATTTCTACTTGCGATGAGCTGCTCGATGAAACAATCGAAGGGAATGCAGAGAGAGTCGCCGAACTCATCGAACTCGCCCACGATACCTACACCTCCGTGTTAAAATACAATGACGAAAATTCTCTGAGCTGTGTTCTCACGATGGCATACTTCACCGCGCCGGCATACTACAATATCATCCGTGAAATGCCTGCCGGAAAGGGCTTTGCCGATTTTGCCTTCATTCCAAGAGCTAATGCCGGGCACAGACCCGCAATGATTGTGGAGCTAAAGTACAACCAGTCTGTCGACACTGCTCTGCAGCAGATAAAGGCTAACCGCTACCACGGTGCACTTGCAGATTACAGCGACAGGATTCTGCTTGTGGGAATCAACTATGATTCTGAGGGAAAAGACAAGAAACATCATAGCTGTACAATAGAAGAATATGTAAAACCATAAATTTAAAAGCCTTGAGAGCTTAATAATTGATATATCCGCCTCTCGCCGAACTGCCGGCGAAAAGATAATACATATCAATTATTCTTGCTCTCAAGGCTTTTCCATGCACCGTACAGGCGCACCAATACTTTATTAAAAAATTATCTGTATCACCAAAATATCTATATCACCTACATAATTACCATGCAAACAGCAGCACTCCATGTGCCGGAATCTTCCACTCCTTCTGCTCACCAGGTTCTTTTCCCGACCACAGCTCCTTTGCATTCTGCTGCACCTCCTCAAGAATATCTGAGGTGACATCCAGTGCCTTGTTGGTTATATTAAAAATTGCCTTATATTTCCTATCGGCGGATTCACTCTGCCATACAATGAAGCTGTCATTCCGCATAGTCTCCCTTGCCCCACGCGCCTTCTTAAACATCTCATATACATCCTTGTTAGTGAGAAGCTCTATTGTTTTGCTGTCAAGCTTGGTAAGCTCTGCTCCAAGCATAAGCGGGGAGCGGAATATTGTCCAGAGTGTCAGCATGGTCTTCTGCTCATCGTATGTGAAATTAGTGTCCCTTTCCTGTCCGAAGCCCTTGCCCAATCTGCCAAGCGGAAGCATATCGCAGTCCGGGTATCCGCCGTCCTTGACATAGTCCTGCCAGTTTTTACATCTGTCAAACATATCAAGCAGGGACTCCCAGTGATCCCAGAAGTCATCCGTGATACGCCACATGTTCGCATTTTCAAAATAAAAGTCATGCTCATCTACAATAGCAGGTCCCGGTGACAGGCTGAGAACCACATCTCTTCCGCACTTTTCTATTGCCCTATGGAGCATCATAATCTCATCCTTACTCGACCTCGCATCCATACGGCAGATGTCATCGCATTTGATAAAGTCAACGCCCCATGAAGCATACAGTTCAAGGAGCGAATCGTAGTATGCCTGTGCTCCATCGGCGTCCGGATTTACCCCATACATATCCGGGTTCCAGAAGCAGATAGAATCAGGGGCTGCAATCTGGTTCGCTGTAAAATCCGTATTTTTAATTTTTGTACGGAAATATGCCGCACAACGCGGTATTCCCCTCATTATATGTATGCCGAATTTAAGTCCCAGTCCATGCACGTAATCCGCCAGCGGTCCAAAGCCCCTGCCATCCCTCGATGAAGGAAATCTGTCCACATCCGGAAGTAGTCTCGAATATTCATCCATCTCTAACCTGGCAAAAGGAACGTACTGGAACTTATCCCTCTGCTGTCCGGCCTCCTTGGAATACCATGCAATATCCACAACAACGTACTCCCAGCCACATTCCTTAAGGTGCTTTGCCATAAAGTCAGCATTTGCCTTCACCTGCTCCTCATTTACGGTTGTGTCATAATAGTCATAACTGTTCCATCCCATAGGTGGATTTTTAAATACCATTCCCATTTTTTTGATTCTCCTTCTCCCTGCAGATATTTTTATCTGCTACCTTAATTTATACCATATTGAAAAAATGAAGTCTATTAAAAAAAGATGTTGGGGCAAAGCCCCAACATCCATAAACCTCTACACTATTACGCAAGCAGACTTAAAGCTCCCTGATTGCTCTGTTTTGCCTGGTTTCCAGCGGCTAACACCACAGTATTCCCGTCTTCGGCAGGCACCTTCCGTTGCTCTCAATCACCTTGGAATACCAGTAAGCTGAATCCTTTGGTATGCGCTCCTGGGTTGTGAAGTCCACGTAAACCATTCCGAAGCGCTGTGTATATCCATCCGACCACTCAAAGTTATCAAGAAAGGTCCACTCAAAGTATCCTCGTACATCCGCGCCTTCATCTATTGCCTTCTCCATTCCCTTTATGTAGCTCTCAAGGAAGGTTATGCGGTTAGGGTCATGCACCTTGTGGTCACTGCTTACAAGGTCATGGCAGGACATACCATTTTCGGTTATGTACAGTGGCAGCTTGTACCTCTCATATAAGAACTTAATGCCGTAATAGAATGCACGCGGTGTCACAGGCCAGCCTGCCGCCGTCCTTGGAAAGCCCGGTGCCCTGCCGACGAACTCCGGTTCTCCATCCTTTCCGGCTCGTACGAAGTAACCGTTATAAATATTCTGTCCCATAAAATCAAGCGGCTGATGAATAAGCTCCATATCCTCTTTGGTAATATCCGGAAGGTATTTTTTGAATTTTTTAAGCCCTTCCTCAGGATAATGTCCCAAAAATACCGGGTCGGAGAACCATGCTACATTCCATGTCCAGTTGTCCAATGGATTATAGAAACCGAAATACACCTTCCTTGCCGCCTCGATATCCTCCGGTGAATCAGTGTACGGATAAGCGACACCGCCTGTAGGGGCATAGCCTATCTTGATTGGTCTTCCTGCATATTTTCTTAAATTGATGACAGCCTGCCCATGAGCCTTTAACAGATTATGCGCAATCCGGAATGTGTCTGTAATGGTATGCCTGACACCCGGCGCATGCACGGCACTGAGGTGTCCAAGTCCGACAACACACTGCGGCTCGTTTATCGTTATAAAATAATCGCACAAATCCGCAAAATTCTCGGCTATCACCTTGGCATACTCACCAAACCAATCCACAATCTGAGGATTGAGCCAGCCACCCTTTACCTGAAGCGCCTGCGGAAGCTCCCAGTGAAACATTGTGATGTATGGCGTGATTCCGTTCTCCTTCATTGTGACAATCATATCACGGTACATGGCTATCGCCTTTTCATTCACCCTGCCTGTTCCCTCAGGAAGTATCCTCGCCCAGTTCATCGAAAAACGGTATGCCTTTATACCCAGTTGTCTCATAAGTGCATAGTCTTCTTTATACCTATGCATATGGTCGCATGCTGTGTACGCATTCTGGTTCTCATGAATATGTCCTTCCTCAGTAAACACGTCCCACACACATTTACCTCTTCCGTCCTCCGGGTCTGTGCCCTCAACCTGATAGGCGCTGCTCGCAACGCCCCACACGAAATCATCCCTGAACATAGTTTTCTCCTTTTTCTATATTCCTATTTTTCTATTTGTATTTATAGTCTAATTATTTAGCGTTTAAATTTTTTACGTTTCAAGTAAGCGTAATCAGACTATATGCCTCAATATCTGAATATCTTATACAGTCTTATAGCTTTTTGTACCATTGCTCCTAGCGTCCGCTTGCGATAACCGACACAAGATAGAACTCCGAGGCATCAGCTTCACTTGTCTTTACAAGCTTAATCTGCACCGTATGTTCCTTATTCTCACCATGCTCTAATAGCGTGTACAGCTCAAGCTTATCTCCCCAGGTCTCATCGAAATTAGCATCAAGTGTCACCGCATTCGCCTCATCGCCGTCAATGACTGCGACCGCAACAGGTGCAGGCTTATGTATTGTCTTTCTAAACTGCACAGCTATGCAGCTTCCCTTTACCTTGAAAGTAATGCACGCTCCGTTCCCGGAAGCAGTATAACCCTTCTTAAAGCAGTCCGTGATATCCCTCTGCTCAGACATATCAGCCTTAAAGCTGTCAAGCTCCGGTGTTGAATTGTAGTTCTGGTATCTTACGGAATCCTCGTAGGCATTGGCTGTCAATGGCTCCGGGAGCAGAACGGCAGCTCCGGCATCAGGCTGCGCTGTAGCTCTCTGTGATTTTGCCGTCTCGTATTCTGCCTTTACCATATTTTTTATCTGCTCAAGCCTTTTTGTAATAACCATGCTGACAAGTTCATGCCCACAGTCATTAGGGTGAAGGTCATCCGGGGTAATTCTTCTGTTGTCAAATCTACAATTCAAAAGAGCCTTGTACAGTGTGCTCTGCATGCTCACCGACGGAATATTGTAGTGCCTTGCAATTCTTGAATGTACAAGCTCTGCGCTGGCTCCATTGTTGTAGCACACATTGTGGACAAGCATAAGTGCGGGATGTGATTTGGACGAGAGTATTTTTCTCACAAGTCCCTCATAGGTCTCCTCGAAATGCCCGGTGCTCTCATCATTTACCGAAAACTCCGCTATCACAAAATCAGGCTCCGCATCAAGCAGGTCATCCTGTGCCCTGGCAACGCCGAACTGTGACGTAGTTCCGCCTATGCCTGCATTGACATACTTAAATTCTGCCTGTGGGAATGTCCTTACCCACCATTCATACACAAGATATGCATAGCATTTCTGCGGTGTGGATGACAGGCTTCCCTGTGTTATCGAACCGCCGATAAATCCTATCGTGAGCTTCTCCCCCGCCTCTGCTCTCTTCATCACATCCTTTATATTCCAGATGTATCCCGGATTGGCAACCCCTTGCCCAAAATCTATATATTTTGCCAGTTCATTCATGCTACCGTTCTCCTTATTATAATTATGTTTTTTATAATTATGAATCAGGTAATTGCGAAATTCATTTTTGCCGGTAAACAGTTGTGCAAAACAGTACTCTTCCGGACCCTTTTGAACGTCGTAATAGTTCGGCTGTGTCGAACTAATGTGTCCGAAATGGTACTAGCAAAATTGCACAACCTACAGTTATCGCACACCGAATTTCGCAATTATCCGCTCATAATATTTGCCCTCTGATGTTTACATAAGCTTCTGTATATATGCTGCCAGCTCCTCGGACATTTCCTCCGCCTCAGGTATTCTGATATGTCCCGGAGTTCCTGCCCCATTCCTCTTATAAAGGAAATGATGAACCCTGCCGGAGGCTATCCTCCTGCACACATCATCTATCGCCCTGTCCCATGCCGCGTCATGCATGAGTATGGTTGTAGCAAGGACTATCTTAGCTTCCGGATATAGCTGCATGAGCCTTCTTATGAACCATTCGTAGCGCTCCCGCCATCTTTTTGCCTTGACTCCATCGTAATCTGCCGGCATATAGTTGTCGGGATGTGCGTCATTCTGCCCTATAGCAACCACAACCACATCCGGTGTGTATCTGCTAAAATCCCATTGCTTTACCTCTCCAAGGCCGGGAAGATACTGTATCTTGTCATAGCATGACTCCACACCAAGATACCCAGGTGCCCCGAAATAGCCGGTACCGTCAAGAAGCGCTATTCCGCCCTGAGAAATGTTATGAAGCTTCGCGTTGAGCTTCCGCGCCGTCATCCATGCGTATGAATACCAGCTATTGGAAAATTCCCCATTATGCACAGGGTCAGCCTTTCCCACATAATCAACTGCCTCCGACACCTCGCCGCAGGAAACGCTGTCACCATAGACTTCTATCTTTAGCTTCTTGTTTTTCTCAGCCTCATTTGTTGCAAGCTCTGCCCCATCCTCAAGCTCAAAGCCATGAATTGTCACATAGTCGGCTGAGTCCTGTCGCTTGAAGAAAATTACCTCATGCCAGACTTCACCTTTATCATTGTCATCAGCCGCCATGTCCTGCTTCTTAGTATTATTTTCTCCATAAATAATATACTCATGCTCCTCATTGTCCTCATACAGCAGCAACGCTGTCTGGACGCCATCAATAACGCAGCCCATTCTGTTGCTCCAGCATGAGCGCTTGTTGGTGAGCTTTACCTTCAGAAGATTTCCTGTGAATCTGAAGGTCACATAGCTTGAGGGATACACCATGACAGGTGCATCCGGATTGTCAAAATCTATACGCCCGCAATAAATCAATCGCGGGTCCGATGGACTTATAAACATATATCGTACCTCTTCTTTAATGCAATTTTATTGCTTAAATTATCCCAACAGCTCCATATTCTTAGCGATAAGCTCACATCTCTGCTTTACGCAGTCCGGGGAACGAAGCGGATCCTGTGGTGTGTTGAATACATAATCGACAAGCTTATCAACTGTGGTGGCTGCGACATGAAGTCTTGTATCCGATGAAGCGTAGTAGATGAATACCTCGTTCTTGTCATTGACAATTGCTCCATTGGTGAACACAACATTGCTAACATCGCCGACTCTCTCATCACCTCTAGGTCCGATGAGAAGTCCCGACGGCTCCGCAATCACCTTGGCAGGGTCCTTAAGGTCTGTCGCAAAGGCATATATTACATAGCGAAGTCCGGCTGCGGTATTTCTGACGCCATGTGCAATGTGAATCCAGCCACGGTCTGTCTTGATTGGTGTTGCACCTGCTCCGTTCTTGACCTCTGTGATTGTGTGATACTTTCTTATGCTCGTCATCCTCTCCTCATCGATGACCGCATGTGTTATATCATCGCAGAGTCCGAAGCCGATTCCTCCGCCGCTTCCTGTCTCAATGAAATCATCCATAGGTCTTGTGTAGAACGCATACCTGCCGTCAACAAATTCAGGATGAAGCACAACATTTCTCTGCTGCGGTGAATGGAGGGTTGTGAGATTGTCAAGTCTCTCCCAGGTCTTTAAATCCTTGGTTCTCACAATTCCGGCTGCTGCCACTGCTGCGGAAAGGTCATTAGAGCCTGTGTCCTTGCTCTCCGAACAGAACACACCGTAAATATATCCGTCCTCATGCTGTGTAAGTCTCATGTCATACACATTAGTCTCCTCCGCGCATGTATCAGGAAGCACTACCGGGTAATCCCAGAATCGGAAGCCATCCACACCATTGTCGCTCTCTGCCACACCGAAGAAGGACTTTCTGTCATTTCCCTCTATGCGCGCAATGAGATAGTACTTGCCGTTTAACATAATTGCACCGGAATTCATAACCGCATTTATGCCAAGGCGCTCCATAAAGTAAGGATTGGTCTCCTTGTTCAAATCATATCTCCACTCAATCGGTGTATGCTCCCTTGTGAGCACAGGATACTCATATCTGTCATATATTCCATTGTAAAAATCGCTCTTGTTATTTTTTCTCGCAAGCAAAGCCTCCTGCTTCGCCTTCTCAACATAATATCTCTCATGTATCATATCGGTTACTCTCCTTTTTACCCTATTCTCTTCATAACTTCCATACACATTCTTCCATTGTGGTACGGACACTTCCACGGCTCCACAATCGGTCTGCCCTCCTGCGGCGTGCCATCCTCGTTGGTTGCCCAGAACCACTCTGAGCCCGGTCTTCTGTCAATCTGGCATGACTGGATGAACTCCCACTCCGAAAGTGCAGCATCCCTGTATTCATCTGCAGCCGGATTTTTTTCGTAGGCATTCAGGAAACCTATGACTGTCTCAGCCTGAACCCACCATACTCTTGTGGTGTTCACCACACCGCGCTCGCACTCATTCGCAAGCGAATTGCCGTTAAATGCCTCCTCGTAGACATGTCCGGCAAGTGCCTTGGTGATTGGTGTGAGCTTGTCATACAGCTTCTTATATACGCCGTCCGTTATTCCCTGACGTTTTTCCTGCATTCCGATTATCTCAATGCCTCTGTCAATCAGCCATGAAGTCTCAATATCATGTCCGTATGAATGAAGGTCAATGAGCGTATTGTAGTCCATGTCAAAAAATACTTCCTGACGCTTCTTCTCCGGATTATACATTTTGTCCGCAAAGAGATTTAATATATCGTAGAGCCTGCCCTTGACCTCCTCATCTGCGGTCACGCGGTACAGCTCCGTGTATGCCTCAAAAACATGCAGCAGTGTGTTCATCGTTCTGCCCGCCATAACTCCGTTCTCAGACAGCTTCTCATTGCTCGCCGGCTTGAAATCGCGTGTGAACGCCTCAAGATAGCCTTCCTCGTCGCGGCATTTTGTCTCAATCACATGGTATAATTCATAGGCAAGCTTAAGTGCCTCCTCATCCCCCGCTGCCTCATAGTAGGATGAGAGCGCATAGATTGCAAATGCCTGATTGTATGTATGCTTCGTTGTGTCAAGCGGCTTGCCGTCATAGGTAACCGACCAGAATATTCCGCCGTACTCCCTGTCCATACATTTATCCCTCATAAATGTATACGCATGCTCAGCCTCTTTAAGAAGACTCTTGTCCTTTAAAAGTGTGTATGCATTTGCAAAAAACCATGTGATTCTGCTGTTTAAAATGCAGCCCTTCCCAGCATTTCTGTCAAGCTTCAAATCATACGAAAGCCAGCCATAATAGCCGCCGTTCTCATCATCAAGAAGACTCTTCCAGAATGGAATGATTCTCATTGTGAGCTCCCTTGTAATCTCTTCCTTCATAACATTAAGCTCAGCATCCGGCTTGATAGTACCGACACCGGGTGTGACAATTGTATTGTTCATTTTTTGTATCCCCTTTCCATTTAATAAGCTGTTGTTATAAGTATTTTGCCACAACACTTTTTATAATATTTTATATTGCACTATGCCTCAGCAAAATGCTCAACCTGTCTGATAATTATTCAACTCTTTTTGAGCGCAGCAACACTATCTTTAATCACAAGCTGCCCTTCCACGATATACACTCTGTGCCGGTACTCTTCACCTGCAATCTTTTTTATAAGAGTATGTACAGCCCTTCGCGCCATCTCCTTTATATCCACCTCGTAGGTTGTTATCTCGACGTCGCATATTCCGGGATAGATAAAATTATCATAGCCGACCACCGATACATCCTGCGGCACCCTGAGTCCACGCACTTCAAGAGCCTTGATAAGAAAGCTCGCCGCAATATCGCAGTTGCACACAAATGCTGTCGGGAGCTCCCCCGGAAGGCGGATGTAATTTTCGGGGTCTATGCTTCCGTGCTCTCTCTCCCTGTCCTCGATTATCCATTCCTGTCTTACCTCACTGCCATGCTCCATCATCGCCCTTAAGTATCCCATATATCTGTCGGTGATTGAGCCTGTCGCAAGCACCGTGCCCACATAGCCTATCCGTGTATGCCCCATCTCAAAAAGATAGTTGGTAAGTCTGTATGCACCATAGTAGCTGTCCGATATCACCGCATCAGCCTCTTTTTTGTTATCACAGAAATCAAGATATATCATGGGCAGACTGCAGTTTTCATTAAGAAAATCAAGATATTCCCAGCTAAGCCGTCCCATAACAATGATTCCGTCAGCTCTGTTATCCGCCACAAGCTTCGGCAGTATATTATTCTTCTCCGTCTCCATGCTGACAGGCTCCATGACAGCAAAGCACTCTCTTGCAATGGCCCGCCCGGTTATCTGCTTATACATCTGCAGATAAAAGGAATCGTATTTATCAATATATCTCTCTCCGACAAGCACTCCAAGCGTGTAGCTTCTGTTCTTCGCCTCCCGCGGCTCCTTAGACGGCGGCACATAGCCCATGCTGTCGGCAAGCTCCTCAATCTGTTTTCTGAGCGTATCGCTGACTCCCTTCTGACCCGATAGAGCCTTTGAGACCGTCACAGTGCTCACTCCCAGCCTTGCTCCGATGTCCGCAAGACGCACTGATTTTTTCACGCGTGTACCTCCCTCCTAATTATCAGAATCAGATAGGCAATTGCGAAACCCAATGTGTAATTATCATACGTTGTGTAATTTTACTAGTACACAACTGTTTACTGGCAAATTCGAGTTCCGCAATTATCCAAAGCATTAGAAATGCATATACAACCCAGGTTTTATCCCATAGCTATTCAGCTTATTCCTGTACAAGGTGTATAAGCGTGCTCTTGAAATCTCCCCACATACCGGGCATTCTCAGTCCGGCACTCATAAGAGTATCGCCATAAAGCACCGGAACCTGATTCCCTCCATCAGAGCCGGAATTATTATTTTCATCCGCGCCTTCATACAGCACCTTGTATTTTTTATCCGGTGCAAGTCCGGCAAGCTTAATCATCCTGCTCTTGAAATTCGGTCTGTTAAGAACCTGTACATAGGTCAAAAGTGCTTCCTTCCTGTCCTTGGAAACAACCATATAACAGTCATAAATATTGTTTTCCTGATAAGACGCAAGTCTGTAGTAGTCACCGTTTCTCACAAGATCATTGTACCTGTGGTAGGCCGCAATCTGACCCGGAATAGCGTCCCTGTCCTCCTGCGGTATTCTTGTTATGTCAAGCTCATAACCGAAGGTGCCGCACAGTGCCACATCCCCTCTGGTCTTGAACGGTGTCACCCTTCCGACAGTATGGTTCGGACAGTCGGACACATGTGCACCCATAGCCGAAAGAGGATATATAAGTGCCGTTCCCTCCTGTATCGCAAGTCTCTCTATGGCATCCGTGTCATCGGAGCACCATATCTGCGGGCTGTAGTAGAGCATTCCCGCGTCGAATCTTGCCCCGCCGCCCGAGCAGTTCTCAAGCAGAAGATTAGGAAATTCCTTGGTAAGCCTCTCCTGAAGCTCATACACGGCAAGCATGTATCTGTGCTCTAGCTCACCCTGTCTGTCCTCAGGAAGATAATTGCTGTGAAGGTCGGTGTGCTCACGGTTCATATCCCACTTCACATACTCAATGTTGGCACTGCGCAGTATTCCCGCAACCGCCTCATAGCAGTAATCGACAACCTCCGGTCTTGACAAATCAAGCACATACTGGTTTCTTGAACGGCATGCCTCGCGTCCCGGTATGGCGATAGCCCAGTCCGGGTGCTCCCGATAGAGCTTCGACTCCGGGGAAATCATCTCCGGCTCAAACCATATTCCGAACTTCAGACCGATTTCATTCACCTCATCCACAAGATGCTTAAGACCACCCTGAAGCTTCTCCTCATTCACATACCAGTCGCCAAGGCTTGTGTTGTCATCATTTCTGTGGCCGAACCAGCCGTCATCCATGACAAGCATCTCTATGCCGCTCTTTTTTGCCTCGCGTGCGATAGCTAAGAGCTTTTCCGTATCAAAATTAAAATATGTAGCCTCCCAGTTATTTATAAGGATAGGACGCTTCTTATCCTTGTACGGGCTTCTTATGAGGTGCTCCCTGTAAAGGTCATGAAGATTACGCGTCATGGTGCCAAGTCCTGATGCCGAATACGTCATCACAACCTCCGGTGCCTGGAACTCCTCGCCCGGCTCAAGCTTCCACTCAAAGTTCTCAGGATGAATACCCATAAGGATTCTCAGACTGTCGAACTGATTTTTCTCAACCTGAGCAAGAAAATTTCCCGAATACACGAAGCTGAAGCCATACACATGTCCTGTATCCTGTGATGAGCCATTGTCAACAAGCGCTATAAAAGGATGTTCCTGATGTGATGATTTGCCCTTGATTGAGCCGACGCTCTGCTTGCCGTAGCCTATTTTCCTAAACTCCATCCGGCGCTCTCTCGCCCATGAGCCATGAAGCGAAAGCAGCTCGTAACCCTCATCCGGCAGGTCAAGCGCCGCCGACATAACCTTGGTTATGAAAATATTCTTATCCGAATTATTTTTTAACTTAACACTTCTTGTTATTACATCCTGTTCAGGGAAAACGCTGTAGCCCAGTGTCGCCGCAAGTCCGATACATGGGTCGACCGCTTCAATCTCGAGTGTGTATACCTTGCTGTCATCGTTGCCACAGGCATTTTCATCCCATGCCTTCACTTCACCCGATGTGAACGTAGCCGGAAGTCCCTTAAGCCCCGGCTTGCCCTCATATATTCTGTGTCCCGCATACACAAGGCTCACCGCACGGCTGTTGTCCTCACAACGCACCGATATGGCACCCTCCCTGTAATCTCCCACATTATTTCCCGGATACTCCGTCGGAAAAGCATCAAAAAACGAACCCCTGTCCCTGTTGTTCTTAGACGGTACGAATGGATTCTCGTCCGTCCTCAACAGATATCTGACATCCGTATCGCTTATCCTGTCACCATAGTATGCGTGACCGATGAAGCCCTCATCATCCACCACCGAAATCACATAGCTGCTCTTCTTCGTGTCCAGCTTAAAAGAACGCGATTTCTCATCAAAAAAAATACCCATAACAACCTCCTCCAAAATAACTGTTGTTATGGGTATTATATTATATTTAAGTTAATCGGTAAATTAAATTTAGCTAATTTAGCTTAATTATTTAACATAAATAAACTGTAAAACTTGGCCTTCCTTCTCCCGGATGACGGCATATCTCACCGTTCATCCATAGTCGAATGTTGATGTTTTTTGACCATATTTTACTTTTATCTTTTAATTTTAATAAGTGCAGTTGGCGATTTAGGTTTGCCATCCCTATATATATCCCCTGATTCCATGAGCGGATTTATAACCTCATTCAAGAATTGGCTTCTGCTTCGGTAGTTAAGAGACGTTTGCAGCTCCTTTATAGGCTTGGGACCTTCCATCTTAAGAATAGCCATAACTTTTTCTCCAGCAGTAAGTCCTTCCAAATCCAGTTCTATAGCTTCATCCCTATATAACCTGTCATATAATCTCAAATTCAAAAATCCAGGATATATAGATACTACCGGTTGAATTTCATCAGGACTGAATTTATAAGATTCAATCATGGTTTGAAAACCGGTTCCACCTCTCTCCATCAGATTTGCCACATCCAGACAAGCTGCTATGATGGCATTTCGTCTGATAGACGGTATTGAACCTGCTGGATATGCATTGTAATCTTTAGGCAGCAGCCATGAACCAGGCGAAACTATTTCAATTCTGTCTGAGTATATGTCAACATCAATCTGCGTTCCCGAAATAGAATAATCCCTATGTGCAATGGCATTTACCAATGCTTCTCTTACAGCTTCCTTAGGATAAGACCTGATTTCGTCCCGTCCTCCATTTTCTGTTTTTACCCAGCCTGTTTTGGTATTTCGCTCAATAAAGTTTAATGCATTTGTAAAAACATTTGCAATAGAGCCTCTTAATCTGCTGCTATCCAAAACAATACCTGTCTTGTTTTTACCTTTCCACAAACGGCAGCATATCATTGTATCATCTTCATTATAGTTGTCTGAAAACATTATAAATCCCGATTTCGCATACCCATCTTTAGAAACAATTTCCTCGTTCTGCAATTCCTTCATTGTTGGAGCGGATTTATCCTGTCTATATTCCTTGCAAAGATTAAGGTATTCTGACCATAGATTATCAGTATATGCCACTTCGCTTGTCTCATTATCTATACCATATTTTCTCTTTGAAAGTGAGATAATTTCTTCCGGTGTTGCTGGAGTTGCATTCCCATCACCCTTTATAAAAACTGTTTCATTGTAATCTCCCTCTCTATATCTTATTACAGAGTCTGCAGGAGCAACTTTAACAGCTAATACAAAATGTTCTGCATTATAATCCACACTTCTCATCATATATGAAATCTTAATGTGTGGGAATATATGTCTATCATTGATCCTTGAAATTAATAGTTTTGTTTTATCGACTTCTTCAAGATCAATTCCAAAAGCTTCTCCATCGTTTGATACACCTACAAACAAGGTTCCTCCCTTATCATTTGCATATCCAATAAGAGTTTTTGCCCATTTAATAGGATTATCCTGATTTAATACTGCTTTATATTCACAACTTGTATCTTCTGTAATAACATCTGGATATAATTCTCTGATTTTCATGAATCTCCTCCATTAATAATGTTCTTGACATAACTATATCAAACATTACTAAACATTACAACAACATTACTAATACATTATAAGCCAAAAATCACCCACATTTCCGCCTATAATAAAGTAAGATGAGGCTCTGAAATAATATATGACATTATACAAACATTATTACAACATTACTTAAACATTATTCACTTAATTTTTTTGAGCTTAAGTTACCATACTTCATTTTTATTACAATAGCTGCATTGCTCCCGATTTCTTCTCCGTGCAGCTTTCTTAGCTTAATTATTTAACATAAATAAACTGTAAAACTTGGCTTTCATTTCCATAAGTTCATCGAACGTGCCGTATTCCGCAATCTGCCCCTTATGCATAACTATTATTCCGTCATACTGCCTCAAAATATTCTCCACAAGTTTATGTGTAATCCAGTATATCACCATACAATTTGGCAGCCCTGTCCTTCTGCCCTGACTGCTCAATGCAGTTTACATACTGCTGTACAAGCAGCATTTCCAACCTGCTCAGATAATACCCGGCAATATTGTCTATATCAAACTCAGGATATGTACACCTTATCCCCTCCATCAGCTTATCCTTGCACGCCGACACAGAGCTTCCTGTTTTCTGCATCAGCTCACACTCTGCAAGGCAAAGATACTGCATATGTATGTTATTTTTTGTTGCCTTTCTATACGCCGCTATCTGTTCCCTTGCATCACTGTACCTGCCCTCATCAATACAGCAGCATATTCTTATTCTTGCAAGCAGCCGTTCATACTCATCGCAATCTAAATACGCGGTAAACCTTTCCGTATTTTTTCCAAGTCTTTCATACAGACTGTCAAAAAGAAGTTTTTCCGCACTTCTTACCCCACTCTCAATTCTTGCAAGCTGTGCGGTAGAACACAAGCCCTGTGCAAGCTCGGCAAGCTTGATATTCTGAGTATTTCTCACATCTCCTATAAATTTTCCTGAATAAAACATTTTCATTATCCCCTGTAAAGCAAATTTGGTACTGCATAAGGCAGTACCAAATTCAAATTCTCCTATGGCTATGTCAAGCGGATATTCACAATCCGCTTTGCTGCTTGCTCATAACACCATTAGCAGCTATTCGCATCACAAGTAAGTCTCCCCCACTTACTGCTCTACGCAATAGAAGTGGGGACTTACTTGATAGTGTTAAATAGCTTTTCGATAATATTCTCCCTCTCACTGTCAAGATACTCCTGCGTGAAATGTGCTTCATCCCCAAATGCGCTCTCCGGGTAATAGTCTATGCCATCAATATAATCTCCGAGCAGTCCGGTCAGCCCATTATCCTCAATCTGCTTTTCAAAATCAGCCCATTCATGGTTATCCTGCGTGTCAGGAAGCGGAGCCGCAAGCACCTTAAGCTTCACGCCATGACTATCGCACAGCTCCTTAATCTTAGGAAGATACTTTATCGTGAGGTCGCTTAAGTGCTTCTCATCGCGCACCTCAAGCTGCTGCTCAAGCACATTGTTGAGGTACACATCCATATAGTAGGCATTATTCTCGATAAAGCTCTTCACAATGTCGTTCGTCGCATACATTTTCCCGAACCTGTCCTCAATGTACTTGCGTGTATCGACATCTATATACTGCTTGTAGGTGTCATTGTAAAAAGGCACGATAAAGTACTGGAACGAAAAATTGAACCATAGCGGATTTGCAAGGCTCTGCGGTCTGACAATATAATAGACCTCCTCGGTCTGCGGATTATTCTCAAGGTAGCGGCTGAGCAGAATATAATTTCCAAGCACAGTTATCGCCTGATTGGTCGCAAGGTAGCACGTTGTGTCCGTCTCCTCCTGATAATCCGGCGTAAAAATAAGACGCGCCACACTATCGCCTATTATAACCTTCGTGTACTCCGTTTTCTTCTCCGCCAAATCAAGTGCATAATAAAGCTCCGGGCCGAAGCTCGACGGACTGTTCTTCCCCCTCACATACTGCACCGCAAAATATCCCCCCAGGGACACCCCGACAAGCAGCACAAACACCACAACACTCACTATGAATTTTACAAAACCCGATCTATTCTCTCTCATACCATTCCCTTACCATACTCAATATACTATACAAACACCGAATATCCCACATAATCTACCAAGACGCAAAAAACACCATTTTAAACATGCGCAACCAGCCTTAACCTGTCCCCTCACTCATCCACTAAACACCTCAAGCGCTTAACACTGCATAATCCGTCTCAAGCCGTTCCCTTATTCATCCCCTAAACAAGCTCAACAAGCTCGACAACCTAAACATGCATACCATATGCTTAAACTCTTCTTCACCTTGCCATCCAAACACCCTCACCGGCAAAACAGGCTCAACAACTTCGCTGTGTATAATGAGTTATATTTATATACATCGCGACTTTGGGAGAAGCATAGTTGTTCTTAGGACTCTGCGCAAAACCTAGCCAGAACCGGCACGGATGCCGGTTCAGAAGCAATGCATACACGGAGGTATGCCGGCTTCGGTGGCGGATGTTGCAGCAAAACTTATCAGAGTCCTTAGAACACCTTGCTTCGTACAATGGAGCCGATATATATAAATATAACTCATTATACACCCGCAACACCTCAACGCCTGTTTTGCCCTTGAAGCACAGTATTAAAATTCAAAGTACACGAACGAACTGCTGTCCGCCCCATACTGCATAAACCATATCACCATCAGGTCGACAACCACGATACACACAAGCCACCTTACCACCTTCGGCAGTCTGTTAAAGCGTTCAAAAATCGTACTTCCGTGCTCTGTCACAATATACGCTGTCAAATCGTAGGCAAACAGCATGCCGATTACAAGCACAAGATGTATCATCATGCCGCTGTTGATTCCGATTGACTGCAGGCCTCCCTTTATATATGCCACAGGCGATGTGATTCCATGCCACATATTAGTGAGCACATACAACGCGTCACTGACGCTGTCCGCCTCAAAGAATACCCACGCCACCGTCGCAAATATAAATACAAGCACGATACTTACAATACGCGCCGCTCCCTTCTTTCTGTAGGCTTTGTCCTTCGGGTCGCGCCCGCGAAGCCTTGCCCATGCATTGTGTGCGAAGGTTTCAAGCACCTGGACTGCGCCATGCAGCGCACCCCACACGATAAAAGTGAGATTGGCGCCATGCCACAGACCGCTCACCATAAAGGTTATCATTATATTAAGTGCGTATCTTAAGCTTCCCACGCGGCTTCCGCCAAGTGGAATATAGATGTAATCGCGGAACCATGTCGACAGTGAGATATGCCATCTGCCCCAGAATTCCTTGACCGAAGACGAGAAATACGGATACTCGAAGTTTCTCGCGCCATTGAAGCCAAGGAGCTGTGCCGCGCCGTTTGCGATGTCCGAATACCCCGCAAAGTCGCAGTATATCTGTATTGAGAAAAGAAACGCCGCAGTCATAAGTGCAAAGCCATCATACGCACCTACATTTGAAAAGACCTTGGTCACATAGCCCGACAATAAATCGGCAACTATCATTTTCTTGAAAAAGCCCACGCCCATAAGCTTCAGTGCGTCCGAGGCCTTATCATACGAAAAACCTGCATACTTGAAAAAGCCATTTTTATTTGATGCTTTTTCTGTTCCGGCAGCCGTGCTTTTCTTTGCGACACTGCTTTTCTCTGCATCAATTTTTTCCATGCAATTTTCTTGTGACACTTCATCACTCTGCGACAAAGCTTCGTGCTCAAGCCTCTCAAAAAAAGGCGCCGGCCTCTCAATAGGTCCTGAGGCAATCTGTGGAAAGAAGCCCACATACACAGCATATTTTGCAAAATTGCGCTGTGCCGGAAGTTTTCCCCTGTACACCTCAATCATGTAGCTTATCACCTTGAAGGTATAGAAGGATATTCCGATTGGTGCGGCAAGCTTAAGCACGGCAGGAGTGAATCCAATGCCAAATATTCCAAGCGTATCCGACAATACCTGCCCTGCAAAATTAAAGTACTTGAACACCAGAAGAAGCCCCAGCGACACTGCAAAGGGCAGTCCGAAGCACAGCTTTTTCAAGCTTCCATGGCACTTCTCCATAAAAATTGCTCCCAGATACGTTGCCACGCACACAATACACAGGAGTATGAAATTCCTTACCCCGAACCCAAGATAGAAGTAACAATTGGCGGCAAGCACCACCAGATACCTGTATCCTGCCGGAATATTCCAGTATATTAAAAATACTGCCGTCATAAAGACGGCAAAGCTTAGCGAATTAAAAAGCATATATCATACTCCCTGTTTTATATTTATCAGCCATCGGCTCAATCACATGCCGCCGGTTCCGGACCGTTCACCAATCCCTCACTTCTTTTTGCCTGAGAACAGCTTCGCCGCCGGCTTTTCAAAGAGCAGGTATACCACAGCCGTCATCACCACGAAAAGCCCAAGCTCTGCAAGCTTGTACACTGCCATAGGCATTGTGGTTGTTTCCGGGTTAAAAATACTCTTCATTATAAGTATTCCTATCGGATGTCCTAGATAGAGTGCATACGAATACTTAGAAATGAACCGCACAACCGACACACCGGCTCTGCTAAGCCTATTATCCGGAAGCCAGTCCTCAATATCCATCGTGACAAGCAGAAGTGTTGTGAACATTATTATCCAGTACAGCTTCGTGTTGCTCACATCAAGAATGAGAAAAGCCACTCCCATCATCATAAGCAGTGCAATGTACTCAAATATCTTCTTCTCCTTGACAGCAAAGTACGCCGACACACCGAAGAAGCACAGGTATATAAAGTATGCCGGATGTCTCCCCGCATACTCCGTGCCAGCATACAATATCCCAAGGAAATGCACCCATACCTGGCATACAACAAACGCAGCAATGAGGGCAATCACCGAACGCCTGAAATTGTTGATAAATTTATACAAAAACGGCGCAATGATATAGAATAACATTATGGTCACAATCGTTCCCGTTGTTCCAAGATAGAACCAGAACAACAGGTCACGCGGAAAGAAGGTGGTTGTGAGCGTGAAATATTTTACAAGGCTCACCACTATCTGCTTCGCCGGATACCTCTCTCCAAGCACAACCAGATAGATGAAAAAATATATGAGCACAACCCCATAATAGCTTGGCAGAATCCTCGCAAGCCTTCTCTTATAATACGAAAGCGGCGAAACATCCTTGTGCCTGTCTATCGACAGAAAAGCCGTGTACCCGGTCAACAGCAGAAATAATTCCACTCCATGTCCACCCCAGCCGAACAGCTCAAGATGTACCAGCACAATCATAACCGCCGCCACCGCACGGATAATATCAAGATTTAACAGCTTCTTATTCACAGAAGAATTATTACTATTCGGCTGCATTTTTCTTTCCCCTCATCAGATAAATATTTACATTATCGCACAACGTCCGGCGCAATTTAATTTTTCTTTTTCTTCACGAACACCGCCGATGAGTACTCAGGAAGCTTGACGGTAAGTATTCCGCAAGGCACCTCGTGACGCACAATATCACAAGAATGTCCGTCCCTCATGGTGAACATAACCTGCTCAACGTAATCGCCCTCAAGTACCTCCGCCTGCCATGCCTCAACACTTATCTCCCGCTCGCCGTCATTATTATTTACGATAACTATTACACTATTATCATTGTAAAAACGGGCGTAGGCAAGTATGTTGTAGTCCGCATATATATTCTTATAGGAACCGCGTATAAGTGCAGGGTTCTCCTTGTGTATCCTTATCATCTCCCTATGGAAATCAATAAGCTGCTCATCCTCATGTCCCCAAGGATAGCTTCTTCTGTTATCAGGGTCAGTCCAGCCGCACACTCCCGCCTCGTCACCATAGTAGATTGTCGGTGCTCCCGGCCATGTCATCTGCATTACGACAGCTTCCATGAATATTCCTTTATTCACCCCATAGTTGGCTGCCTCCGCTCCCTTGCTCGCCGTTCTTCCGATAACCCTGTTGGTTCTTGTCAGGAAACGTGAGTGGTCATGGTTAGAAAGCTCGTTCATGGATATTCTCGTTGGCTGTCCGCCTAGTCTTGCCATATTATGACGCATATGCGAAATAAAATAGTTAGGATTGCCGCGGAGCGCATCGTTGCTTGAATCGCTGTGCTTCTCCATTCCCGTAAGGAAATATGTCACCGGCTCCATGAACGCGTCATAGTTCATTATAGTATCCCACTGGTCACCCTGAAGCCAGCTGTACGAATCACCATAATTCTCGGCAAGTATAATTGCCTCCGGGTTAGCCTCCTTTACCGCATTCCTGAACTTGCGCCAGAAAATATGGTTGTATTCCGGCGAAAACCCAAGGTCAGCAGCGACATCAAGTCTCCAGCCATCCACATTGTACGGAGGTGAAACCCATTTCTTTGCAATTCCAAGAATATAATCTTCAAGCTTCTTAGAGCCCTCATAATTGAGCTTCGGAAGAGTATCGTGTCCCCACCAGCCAAGATATGACTGATTGTATGGCCATGCATAGTCATCCTGGAACTTGAAAAAATCATGATAAGGGCTCTCCTTATCCACATAAGCGCCCTTGTCGAAGCCCTCGCTTCCCTCATATATTCTCTCGCGGTCAAGCCATTTATTAAAAGAGCCACAGTGGTTGAATACACCATCAATTATTACCTTGATATTTCTTCTGTGAGCCTCCTCGACAAGCTTTGCAAAGAACTCATTGCTCGCCTCAAGATTCGCATAGTCCGTTACTCTCTTCTTGTACTTGGTCGCATTGTCATTGCTTCTGGCATTATCCGGAAGCGGCTCGCCGCCATCATTTACAATAACGCCAAAATGAGGGTCAATATAGTCATAATCCTGAATATCATACTTATGGTTAGATGGTGACACAAACAACGGATTAAAGTAGATTGCATCTATTCCGAGACTCTCAAGATAATCCATCTTGTCAAGCACACCCTGCAAATCTCCACCGTAGAAATTGCGCACATCCATGGTTGCCGGATACTCATTCCAGTCGGTGATTCTGTGCACAGGCTCCCCTATATACACATACTCATTATCAACCACGTCATTGCTCTTGTCTCCGTTGTGGAAACGGTCGACATATATCTGGTATATAACAGCGCCCTTCGCCCAATCCGGTGTCTTAAATCCCGGATTGATAACAAAATTATAGGTTGGATTGAGCTCCCTGTATGGTCCTGCCTGATTATAGTAAATGCTTGTACGTCCCACAAGCGCATGGAAATAATACTCCGTGCGCTGTGCTCCGAGCGTAAATTCAGCAATATAATAATCAAAATTCGTGTTAGTCATGAACTTCTTCATGCTGTATGCTATGCCATTAACCACAACCTCAACTCTATCCACATTGTACTTTGCAGTTCTGAACTTAAGCTTCACAGTATCACCGGCTGAAGGCTCCTCAGGGCTTCTGTACTCCTCCGTGGCATCTGCAAACATTGCACGGTCATTCAAGATAGGCTTCATATTTGAAAAATATGTGCTTCTGATTTCATTCTTTGATAATCCCGACAGATTCTTTGTAATTTTCATTAAGATACATAATCCTTTCATAATCAGACAGGCTGAGCCTCCTGCCTGATATATTATGATACACGTCCGGACATTTCCATGTCCTTTTAGTCTTACTATATATTCTATGATAGTATGGGGAATATTTCAAGAAAAATTAAGGCAAAGTAAAAAGGACAGCTCACGACGCTGTCCTTTTTGGAGAAGGTATTTCATTTCTTATGGGGTGTAGCAAAAACTATATAATGTATTGGGGGGTTACGAGTATATATTAGCATGACCTTGTAAATAAGTGTTCACAAACATGACAAAATTTGCAAAATATTTTTGTGCAGTTTGTACATGACTTTTTTCCTATCATGTAAGAAGCCCCGTTTGTTTTACATTTAACATAGTTCTCTAATCTGCTGATTCGCCACCTTATTACCGCTACGCCTCAAAAAGGACATCGAACTCCTCACCGGTAATCTTTTCCTTCTCTATGAGAAGCTTAGCACAATCGTCAAGTACCCTGCGGTGCTTGACAATTATCTCTTTCGCCTTTTTATAGCAATCATCAATAATATCCTTAACCTCGGCATCAATCAATGAAGCAACATTCTCGCCATAGGATTTGGTGTGTGCAAGGTCGCGTCCGATGAACACCTCATCATCATCGCTTCCGTAGTTTACGAGACCAAGCTTATCGGAGAAGCCATACTGTGTAACCATCGCTCTGGCTGTCTGTGTCGCCTGCTTGATATCCTGTGAGGCGCCTGTTGTGACATCGTCAAATACCAGCTCCTCCGCAATTCGTCCGCCAAGGCTTACGATAATATTCTGAAGCATCTTACCCTTGGTGTTGAACATCTCATCCTTGCCAGGAAGCGGCATGGTGTAACCTGCCGCACCGGTTCCGGTAGGGATAATCGAGATAGTGTGCACCGGTCCTACATCCTTAAGCTCATGGAAGAGAATAGCATGACCGGCCTCATGGTACGCTGTAATGCGCTTCTCCTCGTCTGAGATAAGGCGGCTCTTCTTCTCCTTGCCTATTCCTATCTTAATAAATGCCTGTTCTATATCTTTTCTCGAAATGAACTGCCTGTTATGCGCTGCCGCATTGATTGCAGCCTCATTCATGAGATTCTCAAGGTCTGCACCGGCAAAGCCCGCCGTTGTGCGCGCAACCGTCTCAAGGTCGACATCATCACCCAGCTTCTTATTCCTGCTGTGAACCTCCAGAATTTCCTTACGTCCCTTGACATCAGGTCTTCCAACCACAACCTTGCGGTCAAAACGTCCCGGACGGAGAATAGCAGGGTCAAGAATATCCACCCTGTTGGTAGCCGCCATAACTATGATGCCCTCATTCACACCGAAGCCGTCCATCTCCACAAGGAGCTGGTTGAGTGTCTGCTCTCTCTCATCATGTCCGCCGCCCATTCCTGTGCCTCTTCTTCTGGCAACAGCATCAATCTCATCTATAAATATTATACACGGAGCATTCTTCTTTCCGTCCTCGAAAAGGTCACGCACCCTTGAAGCGCCGACACCGACGAACATCTCAACGAAATCCGAACCGGATATTGAGAAGAACGGAACTCCCGCCTCGCCTGCCACTGCCTTGGCAAGAAGTGTCTTACCTGTTCCCGGAGGTCCCGTGAGAATGACACCCTTAGGAATTCTTGCACCTATCTCCACATACTTCTTAGGGTATTTGAGGAAATCAACTATCTCCTCAAGCTCCTCCTTCTCCTCCGCAAGACCGGCTACATCCTTGAAGGTAACGCGGTTAGGAGAGTTAGGATCTGTCATCCTTGCCCGGCTCTTTCCAAAATTCATCATCTTGGAATTGGCAGCTCCGCCACCGCCCGCTGCCTGCCTGTTTATTATGAGTGTAACCATAATCATGGCAGCCGCAATGAGTAAGAACGGAAGTATGGTAGTCACAAAAATACTCTCGCGCACAACATCATTGACAACCAGCTTAATATTTCCCTCAGCGGCGACAAGACTTGTCACATCATTTACATTGGTAACATTGAAGCGCTCAGAGCTTCTTCCGCTGTCACCGGTGAAGGTAACCTTGACTGTTCCCGTAGGCACCTCGGCATTCTGGGAAATCTCAACCTTCGTCACATTTCCCGACTGAAAATCATTTAAAAAATCACTGTAACCGTATGAAGAACTGTTCTTTCCGAATGAAGTTATGCTCATGATAAAATACATAATCACAAGTACTATCACCAGATAGATAATTCCTCCTCTGAATTGCTTATTCAACTGTTTTCCTCCTCAAATTCCACAACACCGATATATGGAAGATTTCTATATCTCTGATTATAGTCAAGTCCATAACCAACCACAAACGCATCCGGTATATTAAATCCGCAATAATCTACCTTAATATCCTTCACAACGCGTCGCTCAGGCTTATCAAGAAGTGTACAGAGCTTTACACTGGATGCCTTTCTGTCACCTAACAGCTTTATAAGATGGCTTAAGGTGCGCCCTGAGTCGATAATATCCTCAACCACGAGAACATCAAGACCCTCAACCGGTTCATCTAAGTCCTTCTTGAGATTGATATGCCCTGTTGAAGCTGTTCCTTCATAGCTTGCAACCGACATGAAATCCATTGTAAGCGGAAGATTGATTCTCTTGGCAAGCTCACACATAAAAGGTGCTCCACCCTTCAATACACATACAAGATGAAGCTTCTTTCCGGCATAATCGCGTGTAATCTGCGCTCCAAGTTCATCAATTTTTCTGTCAACTTCTTCTTCGGTCAGTAAGACCCTAACTGATTCTTTCATTTGCAGCCTCCGTTTTATTTTTCTTTTTGTTTTAATTCAAGCTTAAACAGCTCCTTAGTATCCCTGTCCACAAGGAATTCCGCACAGCGTCTCACTCCTGCCGCCCACAACACCCTGTTTCCTATGGCGCACAGCCATATCTCAGGTCGTTTTTCGGCGGGAATTTTGGAATCTATAAATATTTCTTTGATTTTCTTTCTTTTTTCCCTGTGCTGCGGCTCTGCATAGCCTATTATCATGTAGTCGCCCATGGCGCGGTGACGAATAACAAGGCCGTCACACTCCCTGTTTTCGGCGATATAATGTTTTATTTTACCATAATCAAAGTATTTAGTACAGTTATCATTCATTAAATTTTTATCAATTATATCATTTACCAGCCGTGAAAAGCCGCCATGCTCATCTTCATCAGTATCCGGCACAATAATGCTGCTTAACAGCTCATACTCCGGCTCAGTATCACCCTGACGTGACACGGCATTGCCATACCTATTATTGCACATATTTACAAAAACAATTCCGTCATACTCTCGTCTGGCAATTACTCCCTTTGGAAGGCTTATGCTCCTGCCGCTCTGCTTTTCATACAGCGCCACACAGGAGGCAGCATGCTTATCCTCAAGGTCTTTCGCTCCACACAGCTTTTTAAGAATATCATATATGACACTCTTACAGATAACCGGATGTTCATTCACTATCTCATTTTTCACATGAATACCGGACGAATCGGAAGTGACATAAATCTCTTCTGCCCTTGATGTCTGCATTTTAATATAGTCATCTATCTGAGCCATCCTCTCGGCGTATTTGCAGATATTCGACACCGTGCCCTCATTTACATGCTCTTCAAGACACGGTATGACCCTGAGCCTTATTGCATTCCTCGCATAAGTATCCTCAAAATTCGTTTGATCCGTACAGTATGATATATTATTGTCCGAAAGCCATTTTTCAATCTCTTTTTTTGAAACGCACAGTAACGGCCTTATTATGCCTCCCGCTGCCGGCTCCATGCCTCTTGTGCCTGCCACCGATGATCCTCTGGCGATATGGAAAAGCACTGTCTCCGCCTGATCATTCTGGTGATGTGCCACCGCAGCAGCTCCCTTGATACCCATCGGGAGATTATCAATATTTTCACGAAATGCACCGTATCTGAGAAGCCTTCCCATTTCCTCCTCACCACAGCCCCGCTCCTTTGCAAGCCTTGGTACATCATAGCAGTATTCTCTGTATTCTATGCCCTGCTCTTCACACAGCGCTTTACAGAAAGCAGCGTCCGAATCCGCCTCTGCGCCCCTTATTCCGTGATGTACATGCACAGCCATAAGCTGCGTTCCACAGCCCTTACGCGTTTCAGTTATATATTTTTTCAGCATTAAAAGAAGGCATACGGAATCAGCTCCACCGGATAGTCCGACTACAACTCTTCCAATGCCTTCAAGCATGCAATTTTTCTCAATATAAGCTTTTACCCTGTCATACATACTATTCACCGTTCCTTATCCTCCATATACCTGTCACAAGTACGGTCATATCATCTGCAATCTTTTCGTCATAAAAATATACCTCGCTCAGAATCCTCTCCGCGATCGCCTGCGGCATCCGTTCTTCTATCCCCTCTATAAGCTCCTTCATGTGTTTTTCTTTATCATAAAACGGAAGTGCGTCAAGCACTCCGTCACTCATCATAATAATATAATCCCCATCCTTAAGTTCAACGCTTTCATGGTCGATAATGCTTCCGCTTATCACACCTGCCGGAAGTGATGAGGCTTCCACCACACGCACCATACCATCCCTGCTCTTTATGAAGCTCGGAACCGCACCCATCTTAAAAAAATCCGCTTTCCCTTCGTACTCATTGATACTGCACATATCAATGGTCACCGGAATACCGCTCATATCATTGTCGGCAAATGTATCATTCAGAAGTCCAAGTGCCGACTCCTCGGAAAATCCCGCGTCCAGAAAATGCTCAAGCAGCTCGATAAACCTCGTGCTGTACTCATCAGCCGTGCTGCCACAGCCCATGCCGTCCGCAAGGCTTACAATGCTTCTGCCTCCCTCTAAGTTGATGTAGGAATAATTGTCCCCCGATATCCGTGCGAAGCCCCTGCTGCAGCCGGCATGTCCAAATAAAATGCGGTAATCCGTTCTCTCCTCAAAAATAAATTCGCCCTCGTCCTTACCTAATACCCTTCTGCTTCCTTCCGCTGCCCGGAGCCTCTTTCCAAGTATCTCTCCGATATCCTGTGCGAGCTGTCCTGCCGTTATACAGCCTCTCTTTCTCGAAAGCCGCATGACAATCTCAATTCTTCCCTTTACCGGCTGTAAATACAGTATCCCGGACACGTTTATACTTTCCGACCTTAGGTAATCATACAGCTTTCCTTTCTGTTCCTCGCTGATTATACAGTCTGCCTGTTCCTCACTGTCACCTAAAATACGCTCAAGCATAGCTGCCGTCTCTTTAAGCTGCAATGAGAGTGCTGTCCTGCCGCCACCACCATAAACATTCATCAGTCTTCGGAATGCATCCGCATACCCCCTGAGTTTTCCCTGTGAATAGAATAAATTGTCCATTCGATTCTCCCCTTAGAATCAATCCCCTTTTATTTATCGGCAGTTCTTCTGTTTCACACTCTTATTTACCGGCAGCCGCCCTGTCCGGGCAGTTATAAGTAATTTTCCTATTTCCCGCTGTTATCATTAGCCCTGAATATCAGCTCATCCTCATAGACAAGTCCAAGCTTCTCACGCGCAAATTCCTCAATAAACTGCTTGGTCGTGACATAGATAGAGCGGGTCTGCAGCTCTTCCTTGCGCTTATTCTGCTCATCTATCTGCTGCGTGAGTGCAGCAATCTGTTTATCATAAGCAGCGTTTTTGTCCGTAAGCCTGCCCGATGACCTGCTTACTACCAGACATATTATTGCCATAAGCATGATTGCAGCCACACCCGCAAGCCAGGTATAATTATGCGATATGCGCCTGTTCTGCATAACAACGACGAATTTTCCGTACTTTCTATTCTTTCGCATGACACTTTTCTGTTTTGTGTTTTTTCTTGCCATCCTTACACTCACGTACCTTTCCAAGCTTATAATAAATAATTGTAACCCCTTTCTCCATATATTTCAATATCACGGAGACAATTACCATTCCGACAACCATCCCGGCTATCGAAAACCATCTGGCTGCGCCATCATTTGCCACAAGTATCACAGCGAACATGACAAACGCAGACAAAAACCAATACAGCACATCCTCCAAAGCAACAAAAAAACCGTGATGCTTTACAAGCCTTCTAAACACCACCAGCACCCTGTATGCCGCCCCGAGCATAGCGCCACAGCACAGACACCATAAAAGGAAACGAAATTCATGCGCTATAAATTCCTTCAAAAGCAGCCCCTCTTTCACTTAAAAAGTCTGTTGAGGAATGACTCACCCTTTTTCGCCGCACTCATAACCTCCGAATAGACATAACTGTCTATCTTTCCGTCCACCTCAAGCTCGCCCTTGTCAACCGACAGCTTTCCTACATGCAGGTCATGCCCCTTTATAGTCAGCATTCCGTACTCTGTCTCTAAAAGCACCTGATTAAGGTCAAATGAAATGACGTCCGTGACACCTGTAACACTACAGCTTTTTCTGTTGTTCGATGATATTTTATGTATTTTCCCGGATACCGGAAGCTCCTCCATAACACATCCCCCTTATATATACTTCCTGCCATATCCTAAATATATTATGGGATTTATGTAATTATGCATAAATATTTACGGGGCACCCGCTCTACAGATACTTGAACATATCCTTGGCTTCTTCCTTTTTCGTGGTCTCCACAATATCAAGGACCTCAACCTTCACATTCTTAGTACCGAACGCTATCTCAATAGTATCCCCAACCTTGACCTCGCAGGAAGCCTTAGCCGGCTTGTCATTCACAAGCACTCTCCCCGCATCGCATGCCTCATTCGCAACGGTTCTTCTCTTTATCAGTCTTGATACCTTCAAATATTTATCTAATCTCATATTAATCTCCTTCTTACCAACACATCGCTATAGATAATTACTAAACGCCCATTCACCAATAAACAGTTGTGCAATTTTAATAGTACACTGCCGGACCTTTTTGAAGGCGTCTGTGTTTAGCGGCTGTATTTTAGCCGCTTACGCACCGCTACGTCTTCAAATGAGTGCGAACGTGTCCGGAAGGGTACTATTAAAATTGCACAACGTCCGGGTATTGTTATTTCAATATGCAAACATCCCAAGACCACCGACGCAGCCTTGGGATGTCTTCATTCGTTCAGGATTATCACAATCAATTAAGCGTTAACTGTATCCTTAAGTGCCTTACCAGCCTTGAACTTAGGGCTCTTAGAAGCAGCAATCTTCATTGCCTTGCCTGTGCTAGGGTTTCTTCCCTCTCTCTCAGGTCTCTCAGCAACCTCGAATGTACCGAAGCCAACTAACTGAATCTTCTCACCCTTCTTTAACTCCTCAGCAACTACATCTGTGAAAGCCTTAAGTGCCTTCTCAGCATCCTTCTTGGATAACTCTGTCTTCTCAGCAATAGCTGCAACTAATTCTGTCTTGTTCATTTTAGAAAATCCTCCTGAAATAATATTGAACCTTCACAATTATTTATATATGTTTTGGCTATATTTGTCAAGAAAAAATAAGCATTTTAAGGGCATTATGCTATATACCGGCTGTTGCTCAGGACTCCATCTGTTTTCCCAGAAAACCTGCTGCTGAACCGGTGAGCTTTAAGTCGGTTTCAGTTAATCTGATTTTAGGCTCCTTCGTTGTGATTATGACAGCACCTATTGCGTCACCCTCACATATAATCGGACTTACAGCCTGTGAGCTGTACTCATCATTCTCACCCTGTATTATGGGAATGAACCTTCTGTCATCACGCACCGCAGCAAAGCTTTCCCTTGCGTCTATCGACTCCTCAAGCTGCCTGCTTATAGGCTTTAAAAGAACATCCTTCTTCGGTGCCCCCGCAAAAGCTATTACCTGATCCCTGTCCGTTATGCATACAATATTTCCCGTGCTCTGCGCCAGAGAATCTGCGTACTGCCTTGCGAATTCCCCCAGCTCACCTATCGGAGAATACTTCTTAAGTATAATCTCTCCCTCCCTGTCGGTGAATATCTCAAGCGGGTCCCCCTCCCTTATTCTTAACGTCCTTCTGATTTCCTTAGGAATTACAACTCTCCCCAAATCATCAATTCTACGAACTATTCCCGTAGCCTTCATATAATAAAAATCCTCCTGTATTCTACATATTTTTCCATAATCTGTGCTATGTGGATAGTATGTGGAAATACAGGAGGAAATATACCATTAAAATTTAGTGAATACGTCCGTCTCTTTCTGAAGAGCAGACGCAATTTCCCTGTTCTCATTCATTCTTTCGTTGATATTGTCCATATCGGCAACAAGAGTCTGTGTGCTCTTTGCAGCACCATTTACACCCTTTGCACCCTCCTCAATCGCATGTGTGATGCTGCTGATTGAGTCGGCAATTGAGTCGACCTCATTCTTTAACGCATCCGTTTTTTCGGTAAACTCATTCATCACACTCTCGATATACGTTGCGTTCTCACGGTATTGTGCTCCACCTTCAACAAACGCAGCGAACTCAGGCAGTATAGCTTCCTTCATATAGCTTACAAGGTTGTCAGCATTATCACTGAGGTTGTGTACCGCATTGGTCACTATGCCGTTAATCTGCTGTATATGATTAGCTGTCTCACGGCTCGAATCGGCAAGCTGTCTTATCTGCTCGGCAACCACCGCAAAGCCACGTCCGGCCTCGCCCGCTCTCGCCGCCTCAATTGAAGCATTAAGTGCAAGAAGATTGGTCTGGCTTGATATATTTAAAATATCGTTAGTAAGTCCGTTTACCTGCTCAACACTCCTGCTGTCCTCAATAGCCTGATTGAGAACATTGAGAATCTCGTTAACCTTAAGGTTCGTACGCTCCATATTGGTTCTTGCATCCGCCTCAAGCTTATCCGCACTCTCCTTCATTCCCTTGGAGTACTCATTGATCTCGCCTGATTTTCCGGCTATCTCCACTACCTTTTCAAGCACCGCCTCCGCATTCTGGTTTATCACTGAAGCCGACTCACCTATCTCCTGCATTGTGGCGGAAAGCTCCTCCGTGACTGCTGATAGGTCTGCCGCACTGTCATTCGAGGTATGAAGATTCTGCTGCACCTCCCCCACAACAGCCTCAAGCTTCTGTGAATTGATTATGATAAGCCTCATGATGTTCTGAAGCTTTTCCATAAAGGTGTTGATACCGTTTCCAAGGTCTGCTACCTCGTCATTGGAAAGTATGGTTATACGCCTTGTAAGGTCGCCCTGTCTGTCATCTATGCCCTTAATTATTCCCTTAATTTCCTTTGTGGCAACATTGAGCTTACGTATAACAAGCATAAACACACCATATAATGTAACAAAAAGCAGCACCAGTATAAGCATAATTATGAACATACCGCGTACTCTGGCTGAGCTATACTTTGCCGCAAGCTCCGCGCTTGCTTTTTCAGACTGTGTTCCGGCATTACTCATCATAGTCTCAATCTGGACATCCATATCGCTGCTGTACTCCGAAATGGCTCCGTTCGCAAGCTCATAGGCCGCTGTCTTCTTACTGTTTCCACTGTATGCAAGGAGATTGGCTATCTCATGCTTTAAGCCCTCATAGCTGCTGCTGAACTGTGTAAATGCCTGCTCGTCATCCTTAGGCAGTCTCTTTGAATACTCATCAAGCATAGCATCAAGCTTCGCCTCCTCAGCTCTTACTGAGTCCACAAGTGCCACCATGCTGTCAAAGTCAGACGCAATTATATGTGACAGCGCAAGTCTGTGTATAGCTGATGCTTCCTTCTGAATCTCGCTGAGGCTTGTAATATTGTACAGATTTTCCTCGACAATCTTAGTTGCCGTATCATTAACTCTTTTCAGACTATTCATCGACCAGATATTAGATACAACCGAAACTATACCAAGTATAATAACCGGAACAAGAATAATATATTTTAAGCTTAGTCTTTTTTTATTCATATCTTCTCCTCCTACCGCTCGGTAATACCTTCCACCAACTTGTCAAGCTGCTCCTGAAGCTGCGTCGTCGTCGTATTCCCGGCAAGAAGGCTGTCAATAAACCTGGTACAGGAATCCCAATACTTGTTACCGATACGCTGAAGCACTCCATATTGTGACTGTTCAATAACCGCCGCTATAGCCGGAACCTTTGCCACCTCCTCGGAAGCAGCCGCTACCTTATTGGAAGGTCCTTGATTCTGCTCTACGAACCTCAAGGTCTGATTCTGTTCATTCGTAAGCCACTGTGCAAGCTTAAATGCCCAATCCTTATTTTTTGAATAATAATTGACACCTACCATCTTGTAGCCTGTAAAGGAAGCCATCTGTATCTGTCTGCCGTTGCAGGTGTATGTAGGAAGCTTGCAGGCACCATAATCATCACCCCAGATATTCTTTACGGCAACAGCCTGCCATACACCGCTGATTGCCGCTATAACCTCTCCGTCCGCTGCCTGTGCAACCCATTCGCTATCAGGCTGTGCAACGAAGCCCGGGCTTGAGATAACATTCACAATCGCCTCCGCAACATCAAGTCCCCTTATATCCCCGTCCACTTTATTCCAGTCGCAGCTGTTGGTAATACCATCCTCGTTAATATTCATGCTAAGCCCCGTATTTCCGAAGAATGAATACATATACCATCCTGAATTAAGCTCCATGGAAAGCTTTTTCCCATTCTCCTCACACACTGCAAGTATGGAATCGAGTGTCTTCACATCATCCTCTGTGAAATAATCCTTGTTGTAGTACAGAAAATAACCGTTGTCCGCAGTCATAGGGTATGCATATAATGTATCTCCCGCTGTCGCCGCAGCCACCGACTCTGCCACCATCTCGTCCTTAACCTCCTGTACATTCGGAACCGGTGCCAATGCACCACCTGCTACCATGGCACTGAGCTGGTCATCCGGGAACGAAAAGACATCCGCCCCATTCTGCACGTCGCCAAGCAGCACATCTCTTGTGGTTGAATCAGGCTGTGCCTCAAGCGTGATATTGAAATCCGCCTGTCCCTTATATTGCTCAATAAAGCTGTCAATCATCTTCTGTACCGTCGGGTGCTGTGTCTCCTCAGCCCACACCTTAAGTGTAATTACCCCGCTATTATTGGTATTATCGTCCTGCATTATATCCTGCGTACCGTCCGGCATACCATTATCAACTGAGGGTGCCATCACACCCTTCCCGGAGCACCCGGTAACCGCACCCAGAACCAAAAGAGCTGTAAGTACCATTGCGCTGATCTTTCTTGTCATAATATTCCTCTCCTTCTTCGTTACTAATAATTTAATCGACTAATCGGTCCATTAAATCTATCTGATATTAAAGAAAACTTTAACACAAAAAGGAATATTTTTCAATCTTTTTGACCAAAAGCAAGCAAAAATCCGCACAAATATTCGTTATATCGCACAATAATATTATATTTTTAGTCGTAACAGTCGTGTGCCTGGGTTATACTTTTATTTTCAATGTGCCACACCTCATCATATCGGGCAGCATTGCAAGCAGCCCTTTTTCTATCTCATGGATGTTCCCGCTGTCGAGATGTGCGAACGGCTCGTCAGGCTTTTCCTTGTCGCAATCCCAGAACATACATATATTATTGTACAGCGTATCGGCGGACAGAAACACCTGCTGTGGCTGATATGCCGTATGCGAAAAAAGCTGCCGCCCATGGGAAATCACGGTGCGGCAGCTTCCTTTGTCATATCACACTTTTTGCAGAGTTTTATGTATGCTCAAGTATGTTTAAAGCCTGCTCAGATAAATATTTTTATATAGCTCTCGTAGCATTCTTAAGCCATTCAAGCTCCTCACCCTCGAAGTCAGGGCTGATTGCCGCAAATACCTTCGCATGGTATGCGTTCAATCTCTCCTTCTCCTCAGCGGTCATGCAGGATACATCGACGGCATCGAGGTCAAACGGAACCATCGTCAGCGGCTCAAAGCCCATGAACTGACCGTACTCGGTCTTTTCCCTCTTAACACAGAGAACGAGGTTCTCATGTCTTATACCGAACTTGCCCGTAATGTACATTCCCGGCTCATCGGAGGTAATCATGCCCTCCTCAAGCACTGCGGAAGGTCCACCGGGTGCAATCTTGGTTCTGATGCCGTTAGGACGCTCATGTACATTGAGAAGATATCCAACGCCGTGACCTGTTCCGTGGTTGTAGTCCATGCCATTTCTCCAAAGCGGCTCACGCGCGATGTAGTCGAGGTTCTCTCCTCTTGCGCCATATAAGAACTTTGCCGCCGCAAGATTAAGATGACCCTTGAGAACAAGTGTGAACACCTTCTTCTCCTCGTCGGTAAGCTCACCGAGTGCAATTGTCCTTGTTATGTCGGTCGTTCCCTCATAGTAATGTCCGCCCGTATCTGCGAGAAGGAAGCTTCTCGGCTCAAGCTTGGCATCCGTCTCCTCGGTTGCTGAATAATGCACGATGGCACCGTGAGAACCATAGCCCATAATCGGGTCGAAGCTCTCTCCAAGGTATCCCGGCTGCTTCTTTCTGAACTCGTCAAGCTGCACTGCCGCGCTCATCTCGCTTATATCGAGCCTTCCGACATTCTTCTTGAGCCAGTATATAAAGTGTGTGACAGCCATTCCGTCCTTCACATGAGCCTTCTTCTCGTTCTCTCTCTCCGCAACAGTCTTGACTGCCTTAGGAAGCACAACAGGGCTCTGCTCCGCTCTTACATTGGCTGTGTCCGGAAGCGAATGAACGATAAGGAAGTTAGCCGTAGCCTTGTCCACAAGAACGACTGCGTTCCTGTCCACCTTCTTCAAATCGCTGTAAATATCGTTATACCTTCTAAGCTCAATGCCGTCCGCTGCCAATCTGCCCTTGATATCGGCATTTAAAATGCTCTCCTCGAGATAGAGCACCGCACTGTCGGCGGTCATTGTCATATATGATAAGAATACCGGATTGTATGCTACATCATTTCCACGAAGATTTAACAGCCATGCGATATCGTCAAGCGCTGTTAGAACCAGAAGATCTGCTCCCTCCTTCTTCATCGACTCACGGATTTTTGCAAGCTTCTCCTCACGGCTCATGCCCGTATACTCAACGGAAAGCTCCCATACAGGCTCCTTAGAGAGAGCCGGTCTGTCCGTCCATACCTTGTCGACAAGGTCCTCACCGCATACATAGGACATATTTCTTCCCTTGATGCTCTCCGTTATCCTGCCCATGAAAGCGTCAGTTACAGTTCTTCCGTCGAAGCCTATATTACTTCCATCCTCCAGTTTATCTGCAAGGAATTCCGCTATCGTAGGCACACCCTCCTCACCCATCTTCATAAGAGTGATTGTGCTGCCCTCAAGCTGTGCTGCCGCCTGAAGAAAATATCTTCCGTCAGTCCACAGTCCGGCTTCATCAGGAAGCACTACAAGCGTTCCCGCCGAACCCGTAAAGCCCGACATAAAGGCTCTCGCCTTAAAATAACTTCCAACATACTCCGAACCGTGGAAATCATCAGTACATATAATGTATGCCTGAATATTTTTTTCCTTCATAAGTGCGCGTAACGCGCCAAGTCTCTCGACTACCGTACTCATGTGATACACCTCGCTTCTATATATTGGGACATAGGTGTCAGACCCCTGTCCCAAGTCTGGGACAGGGGTCTGACACCTATGTCCCATGCATGTATTATAGTAAATGTCGGAGGATTTGTACAGCACATCTGAATATTAGTATAATATTATGGCTCATTTACGAAAAAAGGCTCCGGCAATAATGCCAAAGCCTTTTCACTATAAAATACAATTTTACCCCGCAATACTATTCCCCGTATAAAGCTGGTAATATCTTCCCTTCTGCTCTATAAGGTCATCATGGGTTCCTCTCTCGATTATTCTTCCCTGCTCAAGAACCATGATACAATCACTGTTCTTTACGGTGGAGAGCCTGTGCGCTATGACGAAGGTCGTCCTGCCGTGCATGAGCTTATCCATACCATCCTGGACCATCTTCTCGGTTCTCGTATCGATTGAGGAGGTAGCCTCATCGAGAATGAGAACAGGCGGGTCTGCGATTGCTGCCCTCGCGATTGCGAGAAGCTGTCTCTGACCCTGGCTTAAGTTGGCACCGTCACCGGTGAGCATTGTATTGTAGCCATCGGAAAGCTTGGTGATAAAGCTGTCTGCATTGGCAAGCTTAGCCGCCGCGTACACCTCCTCGTCAGTCGCATCGAGCTTGCCATAGCGGATGTTCTCCATAACTGTTCCGGTAAATAGGTGTGTGTCCTGCAAAACTATTCCGAGGGACTTTCTTAAATCGCTCTTCTTAATCTTGTTGATGTTGATTCCGTCGTAGCGGATTTTACCATCCTGAATATCATAGAAGCGGTTGATAAGATTGGTTATTGTCGTCTTACCTGCTCCGGTGGAGCCTACGAAGGCAATCTTCTGTCCCGGCTCAGCGAACATCTTTATATTGTGGAGAACTATCTTGTCCGGATTATAACCGAAATCCACATCATCGAATACCACATCACCCTTCAATTCCTTGTAGTCGGTAATGCCTGTGTCCTTGTGATAGTGCTTCCAGGCCCACATTCCTGTACGCTTTTCGCTCTCCTTGATTGTACCGCCATCCTTGACTGCATTTACAAGGGTAACATATCCATCATCAACCTCCGGTGTCTCATCGAGAAGTCTGAATATTCTCTCACCACCTGCAAGAGCCATGATGATACTGTTAAACTGCATGCTCACCTGATTGATAGGCATGTTAAGGCTCTTGTTAAAGGTGAGGAAACTTGCAAGACCTCCAAGTGTAAAGCCGCCGACTCCGCCGAGTGCAAGCGCACCTCCGGCTATAGCTATGATAACGTAGCTGATGTTACCAATCTGGGCATTGATAGGTCCTAAGATGTTGGCAAATTTATTCGCATTGTAGGAGCTGTCGCAGAGCTCTTCGTTAATCTTGTCGAAGCGCTCCATGTTCTCCTCCTCATGGCAGAATACCTTTACGACCTTCTGACCACCCATCATCTCCTCAATAAAGCCGTTTACCTCACCTAGGTTCTTCTGCTGCTTTACGAAGTACTTTCCGCTCATTCCGGTAGCCTTCTTGGTGACAACGAGCATAAGACCTACAAGCACAAGAGTTAACAGTGTAAGCGGTATGTTAAGGATAATCATACTTGCCAGCACACCTATGATGGTGATTGAGCTGTTGATAAGCTGAGGGATACTCTGGCTTATCATCTGTCTGAGCGTATCAACATCGTTGGTGTAGATTGACATAATATCGCCGTGTGCATGTGTATCAAAATATTTTATAGGAAGGGACTCCATGTGTACAAAAATCTCATCCCTTAAGCTTCTCATGGTTCCCTGTGTAACATAAACCATCATCCTTGTATTTACATAGGCTGCTATAACACCCACAGCATAGAAGCATGCCACTCTTATGATTGCGTGGAGCAGCTGCGTATAATCAGGTACGGTCTGCTGCATCAACGGCATAATATACTGGTCAATAAGTGTTTTCGTAAACATGGTTCCCTGTATCGTAGAAAATACAGTGAGTACAATACATACAAGAACCACTATGCACTGCAGCAGATAATTCTTAGCCACAAAGCCTATTATTCTTTTAAATACCTTTCCAGGATTAGCGACTGTAGGCTTCGCTCCTCTTGGCGGTCTTCCTCCCATTGGTCCCGGCATTATACTTCACCTCCGTTTTCATCAAAATCACCGCTGCCTCCGGTCTGTGACTCATATACATCGCGGTATATAGCGTTGGAAGCAAGCAGCTCCTCATGTGTTCCGATTCCGTTGATACGTCCGTTATCCATCACGATTATGCGGTCCGCACCCTGAACACTTGAAATTCTCTGTGCAATGATAAGCTTCGTTGTCTGCGCAATCTCCGTGGCAAATGCATGACGGATCTTCGCATCGGTTGCAGTATCAACAGCGCTTGTGCTGTCATCAAGAATAAGTATCTTAGGCTTCTTTAAAAGTGCTCTGGCAATACACAGACGCTGCTTCTGTCCACCCGATACATTCGTACCACCCTGCTCGATGTAGGTGTTGTACTTGTCCGGGAATTTCTCAATAAATTCATCAGCACATGCTAACCTACATGCTCTCATGCACTCCTCATCCGTGGCGTTCTTATCGCCCCAGCGAAGATTGTCGAGTATTGTTCCGGAGAAAAGCACATTCTTCTGGAGAACAACGCTCACCTCATCACGAAGTGTCTCAATGTCATACTCTCTTACATCCCTGCCACCGACCTTTACACTACCTTCATCCACATCGTAAAGACGGCTTATAAGGTTCACAAGGCTTGACTTGGAGCTTCCGGTTCCGCCGATGATACCGATTGTCTCACCGGATTTGATTGTGAGGTTGATATCATTTAACACTCTCTTGTCGGCGCCCTTATTGTAGCCGAAATTTACATGTTCAAATACAATTTCTCCGTCCTTTACCTCATAGCAAGGGTTATCAGGATTGGTGATATCAGGCTTCTCCTCAAGCACCTCTGCGATACGCTTTGCACTTGCCACACTCATCGAAATCATTACAAATATCATGGAAACCATCATAAGGTTCATAAGAATTGTCATACAGTAGGACAGGAGGCTCATAAGCTTACCTGTTGTGAGCAGCACACCGCCGGAGCCTACAATCATCTTCGCGCCGACCCAGCTTATAAGGAGAATACAGGTATATACCGTAATCTGCATAACAGGGTTGTTGTATGCAACCGTCTTTTCTGCTTTTACAAAAATCTTGTAGATATTGTTGCTGGCATTCTTGAATTTCTTCTTCTCATAATCCTCACGGACATAAGCCTTGACAACACGGATTGCCGATACATTCTCCTGAACACTCGCGTTCAGCTCATCATACTTAGGAAATGCCGCATTGAAATACTTGGTCGCATGTCCTATGATGACGGCAAGAATACATGAGAGTATCACCAGCGCGATAAGATATATAAATGCAATGCGCGGACTGATGATAAATGACATTACCATCGCACAGATTAAGCTCACCGGTGCCCTCATACACATTCTTAAGAGCATCTGATATGTATTCTGTACATTTGTGACGTCCGTTGTAAGTCTTGTCACAAGTCCCGCTGTGCTGAACTTGTCAATGTTAGAAAAGGCGTAGGTCTGGATATTGTCAAACATACCCTTTCTGAGATTCTTTGCAAAACCTGTTGAGGCCTTCGCCCCGTAAACACCACCCATGATTCCGGCAAACAATCCGACCATGGCAATCACTACCATGCAGCCGCCGACCATGAGTATGTAGCCCATATCACCCTTCTCAACACCATTGTCGATAAGTGATGAGAGCAGATACGGAATGAGCATTTCCATAAGCACCTCTAAAATCATAAAAAAAGGGGTCGCGATGGATGCTCTCTTATACTCTTTTACATAAGCACCTAATGTCTTTAGCACTGTTCATCCTCCTTATTCATATCATTGATATTTTTTTTCATCTTCTCTATAACATTCAAAAAGACCTGTTTTTCCTCTTGTGTGACATTCTGTTCAAGCTCCTCGTGGAGCATATCGATGACGCGCACCGTAGCAGCGTGTGTCTCCTCGCCCTTCTGTGTGAGAACTATTTTCTTGCAGCGCCCATCATTATCGTCCGTGCGGCACACCAGATAGCCCTTCCTCTCCATAAGCTGAAGTATATTGGTAACCGATGACTTGCCTATACCGAACTCCTCACCTATATCCTTCTGGTACACGTCCACATCCTTATGCCTGCTTAGATATCCAAGGATATGCCCATGCATTACCGTTACCTCGTCAAAGCCGGCCTCTACCAGCTTCTTTTTAAGCTGACGAAAAATAGTGTTGTCCATCTTCTTAATCTCGAACCCCAAATAGCGTTTCTTTTCCAACTCGTGCTCCTTTCCTCATGATGTGGCTTAGATAAAAACCCATACATAACGGACATGGTGCCATTATCTATAGCCCGGTTATCCGTTAAAAGCCTTAACCTTCAGCAAAAAACTGTTCGAGGTCGAACAGTTTGATACTGAACTGTTCGACCTCGAACTATTATAGTTTTATTTTTTTTTAATGTCAAGAATTTTTTTCCATCGTTGGCTGTTTTCATCACGCAGCATGCGTATCCTGTCGTGGTCGCTTATGCCGTCTCCTATCGGCTCAATCCTGTCCAATATATGCACGTCAAAATATCTTCTCTCCACGCCGCCTGTTTTTTTTCGCGCATAATGTTCAGTATCTCCTGCATCGCGGCAGGTTATAAAAAGAGGAAGAACAGGCACATTATTTTTCACGGCATAGTAAAATGCACCGTTTTTCAGCGGGCGCAGTCTGTCATAGCCCCACCACTCAGACTGCTCCGGAAATACGAGGACACAGTCGCCTTTTCCAAGATAGTACGACACAGCACCGTTGAACCGTCTCACCAGCCTGTGTCCCCGTGGAAACGGCATTATACCGAACGCCCTCATGTACTCACCGAGCCGCCCCCTCCGATTGTTAAAATCCGCCACCATGACCTTGAGCTGCCGTCCCCGCAGCACACCACTCCTTTTGAGTGCCCATTCTACCACCAGTGCATCGAGCTTGTTTATGTGGTTACAAGTGATTATCATGCCATGATTATCTTCACCGCACTCTCCCTCACCCTCTTCGTAAAGGCTATAAATTCGCGTGCGGAATATGAAGCGGTTCACAATCCACATAAACGGCTTGATTATAAACGTGCGTATCAATGCCTGCCGGAACTTTAAAGCCCCCGTCGGAATATAAGGAAATTTTTCATCGACCGGAAGGCTGCTGCCGTAATCTACCGGGTCAAGATGTGCATTGAAATCCCCCCTTTTCTCCGCCTCCTTTATCTTCACAAGCACATCGGGTGTTGTGTATGCAAGCTTAAAATAATTCATCAATACTGCACCCTCCCGATTTTCTCCCAGCCTTTCGGATTCACGCCAAGCACCGCACGCCCCACGATGAAAATATATTCCATGTAGAAAAACGGGTGTATCAGCATAAGTTCCAGCTTTTTAATACATGAAAGCCTGATGTTTTTCCAGTCCGCCAGCACCGCCATGACGGACAAGACAAAAAAAGCGGTGTATATCAGCAAAAATGCCGCTGCAGCCTGCCATAGCCTGAGCGTGATGAGGTTGAATATTAACGCCACGGACAAGGTTCCGATGTATGCATACACAAGCCACAGCGACAGTAAATAGTAGTTGTCCACAAACGCCCTTATTCCGTGCCGCCCGAGAAGTCTGCCGCAATACAGCCTGTCCGACGCCACCATTCCTGTCATCCAGCGCGTCCTTCTCCTATTGGTGTCCGTATGCGATGGTGTCTCCTCAAGATACAGCTTCGCAAATGAATAGTGAAAGGTCTTTATCCCCTTGCACGCACAGTCACGCTGCAGCTCCATGTCCTCCGTGAGCGTCTGTCTGTAAATCCAGCCGCCCCACTCCTCGACCAGATCTCCTCTTATAAGTATTCCCGTTGTTATCGGCATAGTGGTGAGCCCGAGCGCGCTCTTGTACCTGTTTCCGAGCTCATCTATAATCGGCCAGACCAGACCATTCTGGCAGGTTATGGCATTTACCACTTTTTTTGAAGTGCTGTTTAAATAACCCATGCTATAATTTCCGACCAGCTTCCGCCCCGTTATCACCTGCGCCCCGCTTGCAAGCGCATCGTTCATATTTGTCAGGAAATCTACATCGAGCCGGCAGTCCGCATCGACGATTATATAACCATCATACTTCTTTCCCGCTGCCAGAATATGCCTTATGCAGTAGTCAAGACAGTCGCCCTTGCTCTTCTGCTCCTCATCGACATACACCTTCGCCCCAATTTCCCGCGCATAGTCAATCACCTCGTCACGCGGATTCTTCACGATAACATAAGTGTCGAACAGACTATCAACTGATTTTTTATCTGCTTTCCTATCTATATTTTTTTCCGTATGTTTATCTGCGTTTCCAATACCACCATTTAGATAATCTGCACCATAGCTCTGCTCCTGTATGCTCTCAAAAAGCGGCAGCACCGCCCTGCCCTCATCGCGCGCCGGAACAATGAGCGCAAAGCGGTGCTTCCTCCCACACTTCAATCTTTTTTGCGGAAAAATCCACCCGAACCAGCCAATCAGCCGTGGAAAATACAGCACCAGAAATATTATTGTAATTAATTTCAAAAAATTATTTCCCATATATTATCCCCTCTTTAATTAGCTGCACTGCAAAATTTACATGCTTTGCCCCCGGCATCATCCCTATAAGTTTATATAAAACGCATTTTTTATCCTCTCATACTGCTCTAATATCCCATCGTGTGCATGAAGCTTATAGATACTGTGCAGCTTTTCAATCTCCCATGGTTTGATATTTACCGTGTGTATATACGGAAATATCCTGATCGATTTACAGAAATGCTGTATCACCGTGTCAGGTCTGTAACGCTTCTGCTCGTTATATTTTTCCGGCAGAAAGAATTTCCTCTTGCACAGCCGGTTGAGCGAGGTCTGGTCGGGAAAGAACATTTTCCTGTCACAGCACATCCGCCTTGCCCTTTTAAACAGCTTACTCCTCCGGCATTCCGGCATATTAAAGAGCAGTACGCCTGTGTTCATGTAATTATATTCAATAAACCATCTTCCAAGGAAATCCCTCACCCCTGCAAGCTCGAACTCCGAAATATCCATATTATACAGTCGTTCTATGTCATCACATACAACCACATCCGCATCAAGATAGAGGAGCTTGTTCACCAGAATATCGTCCGCGTACAATCTAAGCATTGAATAAGGTGTGTATACGGTATCCCTGTTAGCCCACCCGGCAAGCTCAGCCCTGAATACATTCGTCTTGTCAATCAGAAAGACCCTGCTCTCCCGGCACACACACGAAATCACATCCTCAAGAAGCCGCGCCTGCTGCCAGCTTACCGGTGCATAATCTTCGCGCATATTCTGAAGGTTTGCCGTCATAATGTAGATTACAAGCTCCCCCTTATAATATTTTATTATAGAAAGTAAAGCTATCAGGATGCCGTCAAAGGCGCGTGAATTGCCACAGAAAAGGATATTCATTGGAGCCTCCTTAGATTAATAAGTAAAGCGGACATTCGCCATCCGCTTTGTTGCCTGACAATAGTAAAATCACTTATTCTTAATATATTCTACTTTCTCATAGGTGGAATTTTCACTGCGTGCCGTCATGGCATCGTGCACTTGATTTCGCAATTTCACGGCAGCTTGTCTTGGGTTTATTGTGGTGTCCGGATAGAAAGGTCCGTCGATATATACTGTGATTTTTGTCCTGAAAAGGTGTTTTTGATAGGCTATGGTAAAAGAAAATGCAGGGCGGTCATATATTACCGGATAACGGAAGGAGCTCTCGCTAAAAGGACGAATTTTCGTGTAATAAGGCCAGATATGTGCCTCGGGGTAAATATATATCGGGTGTCCCATGCTGATGTGGTTCTCCAGCTCACCAAGAAAGTTTTTCATTCCTCCAAGTCTGTTGGGAATCGGAAAAGCCCCCAGCATCTCCATGATATTCTTCGTTCCGTAGAGCGACACATTGTCCGGGTGTGCCAGTATAACAGCCTTCCGCGGAAAGCTTATGCAGGCTGGAATGTAGCCATCCCCCGGAACCTGGGTATGATTTCCATAAAAAAATGCCGACCTGCACCTGCCATCACCGCCATCCCGTAGTCCGCACAGCTTATCTTTCCCCTCTATCCTCATGCAGAACCGCAGCTTCATGTATATAAAGGCAACAGGAGTCATTATTATGTGATACAGCACCCATGCAGCCACCTTCCACAGCCTTCCGTGGCTGTAGCGGTAATTTTCATCGACAGTTATCGTGTTCCTCTTTATGCCGGAAAATTCATCCTCCAGCTCATTGTCATAGTAATATACTTTTCTGTGCTTCATGAGGAATATTATTTACATAAAAAATTCAATTTATTCTATATGTCTGATGACATTCTATGATTTGCAAAATGCATAAGTTAAATCATTTTTTTCGTTCATCATATTCCTTTGGCAATTTACCCGGCCATGTCTGACAAATTGATGTAAACTAATATTTACAATCCCCATCAAAAAAAATATAATAATACATGTCAAAAACTAATATCACAAACACAAGGAGTTCCCATGAATAAATCCTTCACCAAAAAAATAACCAAAAAAAATATTTTTTACATAATTCTCATCTGTTTCATCCTATCGGTCATACCGCTGTATGTAATCGGCATGTTCGCGCACCCGAGCGTCGACGACTATTACTATGGGACTGAGACGGTGCATGTCTGGAATGAAACCCACTCCTTCGCGTCGGTTGTAAAATGCTCCCTCGACGAGATGATTAACACCTACAATATATGGCAGGGCAATTTTTCAGCAATCTTCCTCATGCGCCTGCAGCCTGGAATATTCGGTGAGCAATACTATTTTATTGCGCCGCTTATACTTCTCAGCGCGTATATGGGCTTTTCGATTTTCTTTTTTTACACTGCGCTGAAAAAAATATTCAAGGCGGACAGCTACCTTGCCGCGACTGTGGGAATCTGCCTCACCTTCGTGTCAATGCAGCTGTGCACGACACCGAGCGATTCATTTTACTGGTTTAACGGTGCTATATATTATACATTTTTTTACAGTCTCATGCTGTTTCTCTTTGCGCTTCTTATAAGAATGAGAACCGCCAAAGCTGCCGGCACGATTATCCTCACTGCAATAAGCTCTGTATCTGCCTTTCTTATCGGTGGAAGCAACTACGCAGCTGCGCTTTTCATGTGCATTATTCTGGCTCTAAGTGCGGGTTCCGCGGTTTATTTTGTAATACTTAGGAAAAATAAGGTCATCCGTCCTTACCATATGGCGGCATACATCATCGTCGCAGCCGCAGCCATGGCAGGACTTTTTATAAGCATGGCGGCACCGGGAAACGCTCTGCGCCAGCAATCCGTGGGCGGAAGCACCGGCATTGTAAAGACCTTCGTCTATACCTTTGCATTCGGCGGTTACAGCATCGCCAAAGTGTTGAATGCTCCATGCCTTATATTTTTTATATGCATGATTCCGGTATTTTACCGCATAGCAAGGCGCAGCGGCTTCACCTACAGATATCCGCTCCTCGTTGCAGTGTTCACCTTCGGTCTGTACTGCTCAATGGGAACGCCTGTATTCTACGCGCAGGGGCTGCGCATGCCTTACAGAATGATGAACATTATATTTTTTGCCGCGTATGTTCTCATCACTTTTAATCTTATATATTTTCTGGGATGGATTGGGAATAAGATAAAAACAGAAAAAAGGCATATATTCCTTGATGACATCGTTAATAATTTTTTTGAAAAAATAAAAGCAAGCCGCAAAAACACCCTCCTCGCGCTTGCCATAAGTCTCTGTGCCTTTGTAATCGCCTGCATAGGCTGTATAGAGGTCGGTGAGACGGAATATAAGAGCGGTGACGCAGGCTTCAGCCATCTTCCACTGTCCGCCGCCGCAACACTCTCACTCATAAACGGCGATGCCAAAACCTATGACTGCGAACTGACTGCCCGCGATGAATACCTAAGAAGCACAGGCGATGACGAACAGTTCGTGACTGTTCCCGCTCTGTCGAAGCGCCCTGCTCCGATATACCACTCCGACATAACCGATGACCCCGGCGACTGGCACAATGCACATGTCGCCATGTATTACCGGAAGGAATGTATATGGACGGAGTGATAAATTGTTAATAACTCTTAAACCTTGGCTTAACAGTGATAAGGAAGTAATTCTTATTTTTACTGTTGGCTGACAGATTCGGGTGTGCAGGGCAACCGTAAGGCTGCAAAAGCTGTCTGTTTCCAACAGAAACAGACAGCTTTTAATTTGCGTTGAAAGCATCTCGCTGTTTTCTCTCGAGTGGGGCGGTCTTCCCACGGACCGCCCCGCGAAGCCGTTACGGCTCGATGATGTTGAAGGGGTTGGCTCCGGTGATCGGGAACTGGTTCATATTCTCCATCATCAGCGTCAGCAGCTCTGCGCTGCCCTCAACCTTGACGGCCTGTGTAACCGTTTCCTTATTGTTGGTCAGGATCGCAAACAGCGCATTCTTCGGGCAGGTAATAGACACATCCGCATCATCAGACAATGTATCCGCATAGACCAGCAGCACACCATTCTTCACGCGGAGCATGTGCTGTTCGCCCACGTCAGGCAGGATCACGTTCATGGTGAAGTCGCGGTCAGCCAGCGCCTGCTTGTCCATGACAATGGCCATATAGTCAAACAGCATGGGCGCGGAGAGGGCCTTGACCATGTCGCCGGTAGATTTGGTGGAAGCGGTGAAATTGGCGTTTCCATGGCGCAGCTCCTGCGCGGCGGTCAGATATTCGTTGCGCCACGGACCGGACTCCGCCTGATACCCCAGCTGCTCCAGTGCATCGGCGCACAGAAGCCGTGCATCGGTGTTCGTCGGGTCGGCAAAGACGATGGTATTTGTGACCTCGGCGACCCACTGATATTCACCCTTGTCAAAATCCGCCTTTGCCATTTTCAGGACATTGTCAACATCCCCCAGGTACTCCACCCATTTTTTTGCGCTGTCGCTTGGCATGAGGGGGTTCAGGTTGACAGGGTTGCTGTCATACCAGCCCATGAACTTCTGGTAGACCGCCTTGGCGTTGTGGGCGACCGTCCCGTAGTACTGGCGGGTGTACCAGATTTTATTGAGCGCCTCCGGCAGCTCGATCATGTTGGAGATCTCGTCGCTGGTGTAGCCCTGATTGATATAGGTCAGAGTCTGGTCGTTGATGAACTTATACACGGCAGCCGTGTTGACCATGTAGTCGTTCACCACGTTGTTTCCCCAGTGCGGCCAGTTGTGGGACTGGAAGGTGACCTCCGCGTCCTTGCCGTAAAGGGAAATGGCCTCGGTGATATAGCTTGCCCATGCCGCGCCGTCGCGCACCTCCGCGCCGCGCAGCGTGTAGAGATTGTGGAGCGTGCCGGTGCAGTTTTCCGCCATCCACAGCGCCTTGTACTGGGGCAGCCACGTGTTCATTTCGGCGGGCGCTTCCGTACCCGGCGTGAGCTGGAACTCCAGCTCCACACCGTCGATCGTCAGCTTTTCGCCAGACTGCGTGATTTCATAGCTGGGCGTCATGAACGAGACCGTTCCGGTGGACTGTCCCATGCCGATGCCCTGCGCCAGCTTGCCGGTCACGCCGGGGGTCAGAAGGATGCCATACTGATAATTGCTGCGGCGGCCCATACCCTTACCGGCGTAGACATTTTCCTTCACGGAGTGCTCCGTGAAGCCCACAGGCGTGATCACTGGGATCTTGCCGCTGGCGAGCTGATCTTCAATAGAAAGTGTCTCGTCTGCCTTATCCTCTTTCGCCATCACGCCGGCGATGCCGCCAAAATGGTCGGCGTGGGAATGAGAGATGATGACGGCCTTGACCGGGAATTTACCAAGATTCTTTTCGATCAGCTGCATGGCAGCCTGACTGCACTCCACGCTCATCAGCGTATCAAAGACGATCCAGCCGGTATCGCCCTTGACAACGGTGAGGTTTGCCATGTCATAGCCGCGGACCTGATAGATGCCATCCGTCACTTCAAAAAGGCCATAAGCGTGGTTATTTTTCGTGTTCTCCCAGAGACTTGGATTTACGCTGTCAGGCGCTTTTTCGTAATCGTCCAGGAACGCATAGGCTTCCTGACTCCAGAGGATCTTCCCATCCTCGTCCTTTAGTTCCAGTGTTTCCGGCGCGTCGATCAGTCCACGGGTGGCGAATTCATATTCCTGCTTATCATCGAAGTCAAGTTCATCGTAGATGGCGGCATTTGCCTTTGCCGTAAAGTCTGTGGCGGGCTTGACATCAGCAGTCAGACCCAGGTCTGCCTTTTCCGCGCCCAGCTCTTTGCGCCCATCCTGCGCACAGCCGACGCAGGACAGCAATAGTACCAATGTAAGAAGCATTGCTGCAATACGTTTCATAGCCATTCTTTTCTATCTCCTTATTGTTCGCGGATAACAGGTGGCTGCCAGCTATCCAGTGCTGTCATATCCGGTACATAGATCCGCATGAACAGATGAAATTCCCCGTCGGAAACAGGCAGCCAGTTAGAGGTGTCTTCCGGTGCATCCTTGGACAGGATAATATCCAATGTGCCGTCCGCATTCAGCTTGAAGTCGGAGCGGTCGTTGATGCAGTATCGGTCGATGGAATTGTCAATGAGGAAATCATCCTCTCCGTAGGCGGTCACTGACCAGAAGCCGCCCTCCAGCGTGGGAGGAAGGGTTTCAAAGTGGAGTGTATACTTCTTTTCTCCGGTCAGCGCTGCGCCGGTTGCAAAGTCAAATCTGATCTCTCCCCATTCGCCGCCGACAGTTGCTCTGATCTGCTGGTTTTCCTTCTTGACATGAACAATGCTCCCTTCGTGATTGACAGTGTTTTTATTTCACTGTCCCTCATAAAGGGAGCATATCAATCAGAAACGGGGGTGATTTTGTAGTTTTTTTACAGCTTTCTTTGAGTCTTACTTTGCAAGTACAACGGAAATTTTGATTTCCTTTTCCGTCTCGCTCAGGTCGAACGCGCCGCCGTCTGCGACGCTCACACGCAGCTCATACAGTGTGCCGTCAGAAAGCTTATCCACGGCACTGCCTGCTTCATCCGTGATCGACCACAGTTCATTGCTGACCTCCGCCAACGTTCCGTCCGCACCGTAGGCATAGAGCTTCAGCTCGGCAGTGCTCCCGGAAAGATTGTTCATTCGGAACGAGACCATCGTGTTTGGGTGGACGTTTTCGATTGTCACGGTGTTGCGCCAACTTGCAACCGCTCCCTCGCCGCCGTCCTGTTCAAACTGTGCCTGCGACAGCACGTTCCGCGCGGACTTGTCGAGATCGACCTTGCGGTAAGGCATTTCGGGAAGATACACAAAGCGGTCCTGCAGGCACAGCAGCTCCAGATAGCCCGTAGGGCAGTAGAGCGCGTTGCCGCTGTTTCCGGTGTACATCCCGATGGCCATATTGTTGTATCCAAACTTGTTGGAAACATCCATCGTAAAGACGGTCTCGCCGGTCTCAAAGTCCAGAATAATGTACTGCCACATGCCGCTTTCCGGATCCTGCACATAGCCGTAGATATAGCCCGTCGCGGTGGAGAGTTTGAAAATCGATGTATCGCTCAGGTCATTTCGAGACCAGATACTCTTCATCTCATAGCCGGAATCGGTTTTGACGGTATCGACACGCTCCACACCGGGAGCAATCATGCTGTTGCCCTTCGTCAGCCAGTTTGTGTCATAGATGTTGGCATAGCTCTGGATGGAAGAGTCACTGTTTGGATCGGCAAGGCCTGCGCTGCCTGCGCCGAACCAGTTGCACACGATAGTGCTGACGGTGCCCTCACTGTCGTCATAGACGATGGCAGAGTTTTCAACCGCCACCTGATAGCCGTCAGGCAGCTCATCCAGCACCGGCAGACTTGCAACGATCTCACCGGTCTTCATATCGAGCGCCAGCAGCTTGACGGGGTCCGCGTTGTCGGTGAACATCACAAGCTCCGGCGTCAGCGACGGAGAGCAGCCGCCGCCCCAGGCAAGACCTCCTCCGGTCGTTTTATCGCCTTCGCCGCTGACTTTTGCGCCGACGCTCTCATACGGCGTGCACCAGACAGCCTCAACGCCGTTATTCGCGCGCAGCAGATAGCAGTTCTGGTTTGTCAGGATGACCGCTCCGTCCTTGGAGGCGGCAATGCCGTTTTCTGCGCCCTCGCCGGGGGTAAGCTCATAAACAAAGACCGCGTCGGAGAGGTCCGCCTGCTCGCCATTGAGAATTGCGTCGATGGCGGAGCGCGCGATATAGCCCAGCACACCCTGCTGCCCACGCTCCGGGTAGATGCGGAAGCCGCCGGTTGCAAACCAGAGGTTTCCATCGTAGTCAAAAACCACGGACAGAAGATTCTGCGTCAGCTCCTTGCCGAGCGCAGCCTCGGCTGCCGCCTTGATGTCAATGTCCAGTACCTTTTCAAATTCAGGCAGGACGTTTCCTGCTTCATCGGTTGCCCGCAGCATCAGCACATGGTTGTTGCTGGTGGGACAGACGATGCGGTTTTCCGAGTCCAGGAACGTATAGGAGCTCTGGATGACGTAACCGCCGCCGTCATGCTGCTTTGGGGAGAAATAGCCCAGCGTCGTGGTTTCCTCCGCGTTCAGATCGCGGATGGCGATGCCGCCGAGCAGCGGAACGACTGCGTGGCCGTAGCTGTCAAAGTAAATGGCAGGCGAAGCGTTCGCGTTGGTTTTTTCATAGGAAACATTTATCTCCGGATAGATGCCGAGTGGCAGGACTTCATCCGTAGAGTCGGTATTGTAGCCGTCGTGGTGAATGTTGGCGTCGCTCTTTGCCATATATGGGTTTTCGTCAACACGTTTGGCATTCATTGCCTTTGCCGGCAGGGCAGTGCTTACCGCGGGGTCTGTATCCGATGCAGGCATGTCGGAAGACTGCTTCGCACCGCAGGCCGCCAATGTCAGGCACAACACACCGGCCAGCATAAGGGTTGGTACAGAACATTGTAACTTTTTTCTTTTCATTGATATCCTCCATTTTTGTGCTTATTGTCCCGGTTTGATTCGATGCCCGTTTATTCAATCCAGGCATTCAGTCCTAGCTGGAATGCTTCTTCGGAAACCGGCTTCATCAGGAAATAGTCGGCCCGCAGCCGGAAGGCGTGAAGAGAGAAATCCAAATCACTGCACCAGATAATCCGGCATGTAGGGCATAAGGAACGAAGGTGCTCCGCCGCATTCAACCCTGCCACCCCGGAAAGTGCAATGACGGCATTGGTTGGATCAGCTTTCTGTGCCATTTCAAAAAAACGTTCCTGATCGTCATATTGCATGACCTGCGGAAACAGCCCCTTCGCTTCACAAAACCGGGTAATTTGCTCGGCGTAGCGCTGCCGCTCTGCTTCCTGTTCTGCCAACACGGCAATTCGATACACAGATCTCCCTCCTTCCTTCATCCGATTTGGCATCTTGCTTGCGCTCAGTATAAAAAGACCATTCGTTTTTTTCAAGCGCCGTAGCACGAAAGGGGCGATTTTGGCACGAATTCCGACAGCAGTTCTTTGTCATCCTCGACAAGCTGTGATATAATTATCTTGGAATTTAAACACAAGGAGAGAAACCTGCATGAGAATTGCGATTGTGGATGATCTTGCCGCGGAACGCACACTGCTGAAAGGCCGGCTGGAGTGGCAGCTTCAGCGGAGAAACGTACAGGCGGATATTCTGGAATACGAAAGCGGCGAGACATTTCTGGAAGCGGCAAGGAAAGCGCCCTTTACTGCCGCATTTCTGGATATTTATATGGATGGCATGACGGGCATGGAGGCGGCAAAGAAGCTGCGGAAAACCGACACGGACTGCCTGCTGGTTTTTATCACGACCTCGACCGACCATGCGCTGGAGGGCTTTCAGGTACGGGCGCTGCACTATCTGGTCAAGCCCTTTACCGAAGCGGACATCGACGCGCTGACGGACGAGCTGCTTGCCCGCATACCGCAGCCGGACAAATATATGGAGCTAAAGGTGGAGGGAAGCGAGATTCATCTGCGCTATCAGGACATCGTCTACGCAGAACACTTCGCCCACTTGATCTACGTCCATACGACGGTTCAAAAGACGCTTGCCACACGCCAACCCTTCAAGACGTTCATCGCCCCACTAAAGGATGACACACGCTTTTTCGTGTGCGGGCGCGGAGTGATCGTGAATCTGGAACACGCGAAGGAGCTGGAAGGTGCCGCTTTCCGCATGGCGGACGGAAGCCGCGTGTTTGTCAGTCAGGACCTTCTGAAAAGCGCCCGGCAGGCGCTTATGGAGTTCCTGCTTCAAAGGGGGCGGATGGTATAATGGAGCTGCTTCGTCCAATTCTGGAGCTCGGCGTAGTGATTCCCGGCATGCTGCTTGCCTGCTTCCCGGTAAAATCCAGTTTAAAGCAGCCTCTGTCAAAGCTCGTTTTGTGGCTTGCACCGCTGCTTGCGCTGCTTTGTGCCGCCGGAGGCGTGGTGTGCTATGCGCGCCGCATGCCAACTGCGCCGATGCTTGCAGGCCTAACCTTGCTTGCAAGCATGTTCTATATAAAAACGCTCCGGATTTCGCTTTGGAAATCCGGAACGATTGCGTTGTCCGTCTGTGCAGTATTTGCCTGTATCAACAGCCTTGCAAGAGCGCTCAACGCCGCTATGCTGGCCGGTTTGCCGCAGGCGCAGGGTGCGCCATGGTTCTGTCTGCGTACCGTGATTTGCTATCATGCGATCTGCTGGCTGTTTGCCGCCATCGCCTATTATCCTGCAACGCACAGCGTGCGGAGGATGGTCGAGGATGAAAATTTTGCACAGACCTGGTATGTGTTCTGGGTGCTGCCGCTGGTGTTCATTGCTCTGAATCTGTTTATGATCCCCAAGTATGCGGACACACTCTATACCGGGCGTGTTTTGCAGGGTTATTTTGTGGTCAGCATCGCACTTTTGTTTTTGATGCTTTTCTTCAACGCAATCTTCCTTCTGATGGCGATCAGCATCAACCGGAATGTGAGATTGCAGCAGGAGAACCAGCTGCTTTCCATGCAGCAGCAGCGCTACGAAAGCCTGAAAGCTTCCATCGAGGAAGCACGGCAGGCGCGGCACGATCTGCGCCACCAGCTATGTCAGCTCGCTGCCCTTGCAGAAGAAGGGAATCTTGAAAAGATTAAAGCCTATCTTTCCGGCGCAGTTTCCAGAATCCCGAGTCTGGAGCTGCATTTCTGTGAAAACCGGGCGGCAGACGGCGTGGTCGGGTATTACTGTGCACTTGCGAAGCGGGAGAATATCCCATTTTCCGTGCAGATTGATCTGCCGGAATGTCTTCCTGTAGACGAAATCAATCTGTGTCTGGTTCTCTCTAATCTGCTGGAAAATGCGCTGGAAGCCAGCCTGCGTACTGCACCTGCCAGACGCAGAATCAAGCTGACCGCCTATCTGCATGGCAACAGTCTGGCACTGATTCAGGTTGAAAACACATATGATGGAGTTATCCGGGAAAAAGACGGGGTATTTCTGTCCTCCAAGCGAAAAGGAGACGGTGTTGGTATCCAGTCCGTCCGCCATATCGCAGAAAAATCCGGCGGAGTGAGTACAGTTACCTATCAGGACGGCCTGTTCTGTGTAAAGGTCATGCTCTGCGGGTAATTGGACAACAACGACTAATTCATGAACATCAGCTCACAGAAAGAAGGATTTTATGAATACGGATATTGCAAAGAACCGGAAATGGTGCTGTACAGAACCGAAGATGATAATGTAACTGTCAGTGCCTTGATAAAAGATGAAACGATATGGCTGACACAAAAAGCCATGGCTGAATTGTTTGGTATTGACAAGTCGGGCATCAGCCGTCATTTAGCAAAGATTTTTGAACGCAGAATAAGCAATCCCCCGCTTCAAGTGTGTAGAGCACTAAGCGGTGGGTAAGAGGGGATGCTTATTCTGCGTTCAAGCTCTACGGCAGCAACCCACACTCATCCCCAACTCCATAGAAATCCAGCGCATGCAGCGCTCTCGTCGCCCCGATATACAGAAGCTGTCTATGATAATCGGAATGGTAATGTGCCTTATCGGCGTTCACGATATGCACGCTGTCGAACTCAAGACCCTTTGCAAGGTAAAATGGGGCAACGACAACACCCGTCTTAAAGCGGTCGGTGTTCTTGTTGAGCACAGTCACCTTGAAGCTCTCCTCGTCATCCTCCGTCTCACGGATATTTTCGAGGATTTTATCCCCAACGTACTCCGCCTCCGCCTGAGTTTTGCACAGAACAGCTATGGTTTCGTACACATTTGCGGATAACTCGTCGCTTATCCTGTTTCCGATAGCGGCGTACATCTCGTTCTCAGTTGCATACATGTGCTTTTCAGGCTTGTTTCCATGCCTGTCGATACCGTCGATTCCCTTTATGCCCGCAATCGCAGCCGCATAGTCGGTTATCTCCACGGTCGAACGATAGCTCTTGTTTAAGACGATGCGCTTTGAGTCCTTACCTAGAATTTCAGGCAGGAAATTGAGCACGTCCGACTTCTCTGAGTCAACGGACTGCTCCTTGTCGCCCAGAATGGTCATAGGGCATTTGAAAACCCAGCCTATGATGCAATACTGAATGTAGGAATAATCCTGCATCTCATCAACAAGAAGGTGCTTAATCTGCTGCTCATACCCGGCACCGTACAACAAATATTTAAGATAAAGTATAGCGTACACATCCTCATAGCCTGCCTTCTTCGGCTGTCCCTCCGCAACAGCTATAGGCTCCTCACCTATGCTTTCAAGGAACTCATTGTAGATTGTAAAAATATCTCTTGTCCTGTAAAGCGCATCAAACTTATCTTTTACGATAGCTGATTCTATATCGTCAAACTCGTGTCCTGTAAGGGTCGCGTATTCATCCACGATGTACTCACGGACAGCATCCATCCTCTTAAATAGCGGAATATCCGGCAGCTTATTATAGAATAAATCAGCAATGCTGTCTGCGTCCTTATCAAGCTTCTTATATTTGATATCCTTAAAATTCATAAGGTCATACTCAAGTGAGAATACAAAGCCGTTTATCGCCTCGGCAAACTCCTTCGATGAATGTGCTGAGAGCCTTGCCTGACGCGCCGCGGCATACTCTGTGCCGCTGTCCTCATGCGTGAGTACATCCTCAAGGAAATCGTAATGCCTTTCGATCCGGCATGTATCCGAAAGCTCCTTCGCAGCAAAATCATCGAAGGTCATTTCACTGATATTCTCCTCACCAAGCTCCGGAAGTATGTGTGAGATATAATCCGAGAATACATCATTCGGTGACAGAATAAGTACCTGTGAGGCGGTAAGATCATTGCGGTGGCGGTAGAGCAGATACGCGATTCTGTGAAGCGCAACGGATGTCTTGCCTGAGCCCGCACCGCCCTGCACGATGAGTATTTTATCCTTCTCGTTCCTTATGATTGAATTCTGTTCCTTCTGTATGGTACTGACGATATTCTTAAGTCTTGCATCCGCATTCATCGACAACGCCTGCTTTAGGATATCATCATCAATCTTGATATCGCTCTCAACAGCGTAGAGAAGCCTGCCCTTCTTAATCTTGTACTGATATTTTTTTACAATCTCCCCCTCGACCATTCCACCCGGAGCCTCATAGGAGGCTCTCCCGGCATCATAGTCATAGAAAAGGCTGGAAATCGGCGCGCGCCAGTCATATATGAGAGGCATCGAGCCCTTTCCCTCAGCAAAATTTCCTATACCGATGTAACAGTGCTCCGGCTCATCATCCCCATCAAAAAGGAAATCCACCCTCGCAAAATACGGCGAATCCTGCATTCTCCTGTACATGTGAAGAGTCTTCATATTTCTGCTTCTGAAATTGGCATGATTGAACATCTGCTGTCTGTTCTCGTACTCCTCATAGCCATACTCATCGAAATCACTGTTGTTCTCCCAGTATAACTCCTGGAGCTGTGCAATATCCTTGTCGTTTAACTTCATTTCATCCTTGATATTTTCTATCGCAGCTTCAAGCTTGCCCTCTATTAATTGTAAATATTCTTCCTCTGTCATCTACAGCACCCTTTCCAAAGCGTATATTTCCCCTTCATTTGAGGTCTACACTCCCTCTAAAGCTTTACATATTCTCTTATCTATCTTTAATGCTTTCCCCTGTTAAAATATGCTCTTTTATAAAAGCCGGTATTAGTATGTGTTTTCCTCTGCCTTCTCAGCCTTTACAAGCTTGACAATCCTGCTTGTTCCAAGTCTTGAAGCGCCAAGCTCAATGAATTTCTCCGCATCTGCGATTGAGCTTATGCCGCCTGCTGCCTTTACAAGAATGCCGTCGACATTGTCAGCCATGAGCTTGACATCCTCAAATGTAGCTCCCGCCTTGGAAAATCCTGTCGATGTCTTGATATAATCCGCGCCGGACTCAGACACCACCTTGCACAGCTTAATTTTCTCCTCGTCCGTGAGAAGGCAGGTCTCGATGATTACCTTTAAAAGTCTGCCGCTACATGCCGCCTTAATCTGCTTAATCTCGTCTAAAACCTTATCGTACAGACCGTCCTTAACCCAGCCTATATTTATGACCATATCTATCTCATCAGCGCCCTCTTCAACCGCAGTCCTGGTCTCATAGCACTTCACAGCCGTAGTATTATATCCATTAGGGAAGCCTATTACCGTACATACCTTAAGCTTGCCGTTAACGCTCTTAATATACTCTGCTGCCTGCTTTACATAGCTTGGCGGAATACATACCGAAGCTGTCTCATATTTCATTCCGTCATCGCACAATCCCTTGATATCAGCCCATGTGGCTGTCTGTCCTAATACTGTGTGGTCAACCTTTGCAAGAATTTCCTTAATATCCATTGTTTTTTTCTCCTCTTTTTTAATTCTATACCCACTTGGCTATATTTTTTGCCTTCCTTTTCCGGCTTTGTGGGTATTTTTGCTTATTTCTGCTCTCTATACCCACTCAGCCACTATTTCAGCCTGCTTTTCCCGGCTTTGTGGGTATTTTTGCTTATTTCTGCTCTCTATACCCACTGAGTCACTATTTCAGCCTGCTTTTTCCGGCTTTGTGGGTGATTTTGCTTATTTCTGCTCCCTATACCCACCCGGCAGGCTCTTGTGACTTGTTTTTTACTGCCTTGTGGGTATTCTACATAATTCCCTTGATTTTCTTCATATAACAGGAGTAGCACATCGCCTCATATCTGTCATTTCCACCGATGAGCACCTGCTCCCCGTCCGTAATTACATTGCCATTCTCATCTATTCTGGCGTTGACTGTAGCCTTGGAGCCACAGCGGCAGATTGTCTTAATCTCACTTATGGAGTCCGCAATCTCAAGAAGTCTCAGGCTGCCGGGGAATACATGCGTGAGAAAGTCTGTTCTCAATCCGAAGCACAGGACGGGTATACCCTTATTATCGACTATACTTCTAAGCTCGTCTATCTGTCCCGGTGTGAGAAATTGAGCCTCATCAACTATAACTGCGTCATACCCCGCTTCCTTCTCATACGCTGCCAATATATCGGTATCAGGTGTCACAACGAAGCACCTGCACGCAAGGCCGATACGGCTCTTTATGATATCCCGTCCATCGCGGTCATCCGTGGCAGGCTTTAACAGCCACACCTTCATGCCCCTCTCTTCATAGTTAAACTTCGTGATAAGAGCATTCGCAGTCTTAGAGCTGCCCATCGCCCCATATTTAAAATACAGCTTTGCCATACATGTCCTCCACGCTGCTGCCTTGCGGCGGCATCTGTTTAATATTCCATAATCTTGCTGGTGTATTCCCTTATGACCTTTGCAGAGTCCTTGAACCTTGCAAGCTCGCTAGGGGACATATGAATCTCAAGGACATCATACGCTCCATGTCTGTTAAGAACTGTAGGCACACCCGCGTACACATCAGTCTCGCCGTATTCACCTTCAAGATATGTTGATACCGGTATAATCTTGTTCTCATCATTCATAATTGCCTTTATAATGGCAGCTACGGCCGTAGCAATTCCGTAGTATGTTGTTCCCTTGCGCTCAAAAATCTCCCAGCCCTCTCTTGCGGTCTTATGGACAAGCTCATCAAGGTCAACATTGCCCACAAGGCTCTTGTTGTCGGCAATTACGTCATAAAAAGGCTTTCCTGCAACCGTAACAACGGACCATGGAACCATCTGTGAATCGCCATGCTCACCCATCGAATATGCATGGACGCTTCGCGGGTCAACATTTACAAGCTCTCCGATAAATGTCTTGAGACGTGCGGAATCTATGGCAGTTCCCGTTCCGATGACCTGATTCTTAGGAAGCCCGGAAAGCTTCTTGACATAATGTGTGATAATGTCTACCGGATTGGACACTATAAGAAAAATTCCATCAAATCCACTCTCCATAATAGGTCCGACTATTGACTTACATATATTCGCCGTGAGTTCAAGTGTATCAAGCCTGCTCTGTCCCGGCTTAGGCGGTGCTCCTGCGGTTATAACCACAATATCTGCATCTGAGCAGTCCGAATAATCACCGTTTGTCACCTTTACATTGCGGTTGAGATACTCAATACTGTCATGTAAATCCAGCTTCTCTCCGTAGGCTCTCTCCTTGTTGATGTCAATCATGAGCACCTCATCAACTACGCCCTGTGTCACAAGACTGAATGCGGTTGTGGAACCAACCAGCCCACAGCCGACAATAGCCACCTTTGATTTGTTCATTTTCATAGTATTTTCCTCCATTCATTTTTTTATGTTTAAATAATTGTAAAGCTCAAAATAATACAGAACGGCTGCACAATTTTCCTGCGTACTTATGCCTTTTTAATCCAATGCTTGGTCATTTTTATATGCTTGCAGTACTGCCACCAATAAGTAGTTTGAACGCAGAATAAGCAATCCCCCCGCTTCAAGTGTGTAGAGCACTAAGCGGTGTGTACTTCCTTTTTTTGCTCCAATGGATATGTCACTTTTATCCCGGCAGGCACATCATCTTCACTCCTCCGGATATGCGAGAAAATAGGACAATCCGTTCCGCTCCATAACCAGCTCACTTTTTGCAAATCTTCCCGTGGTTCCGATATAATAATACAGTGCCATATCTCCCTGTGTATTACCCTCATTTGTTCTTGCCACTATCATGAATTTATCCGCTTTCTCAAGCTCCTTCTCAATACCGTATGGTGTATTTTCCGTGATTCTCATGAGCTTCTCCGGAATAATATAATCCATAAAGTTTGCCGTCATTTCCCAGTTCTCATCGCCGCACAGAACCCACGGAATATCACTATACTCTTCCAGACATTCCCTCTGGGTGTCATACGCTGCCGCATCAGCATAATAGTCTATACCATATCCAAATGCAAGAATACCTATATCCATGGCAATACACACCACCGCTGTACCTGCATTGACAAATATTTTTCTCTTTTTACCAAGCCTTTCATCTGTCACAAATGTACAGACCAGCGCACAGATACATACAGCTACCAACAGAATCTCCACCGCGGACGCAACATAGAAATACCTGCTCGACATAAGGTATGTTGGTGTCAGATAATATACAATAGTTGAATAAAAGAACAGCATTGCACTTAGCCCGCCGACATACAATCTCATATTTCGGAAGCTTGCATTTACCCTCTCGGATACAAGAGCTATCACAACCACAATAATCACAGCCAGACCGCCCACGATATGCCATTTCTGAAAAATAATAAGCTGTACGGACTCCAATCCCCTGAACATGCTGTTGAATATATTAACAAAATTCATTGCGTTCTCTTTTATCGCACCGGAATCACTGTTTGAAAGCATGGTTCCAATCCAGTAATGCCACAATATAGTATCCACTGCCACTGCCGCAGACATACTCGCAAGATATTTAATTATACATGAATATTTTTTACGTGCAATATTATAAATCGCCCATACCACAAAAAAACCTATCGGGATAAAGCAGAAATAATACTGCGTAAGGAATCCGCCAGCCGTCGCTATTCCCAGCAGGACATAACCTGACAGCTTTTCCTTATTCTCCCACAGCCGCCAAGCCGCGTATGCAAATGCAATCGTAAAGAAGGTCAGCTGCATGTACATTCGTATAAGCATGGCGTCCGACAGCGTTCCCACATTCAGCGCATATACAATAGCCGCTGCCGCTGCCATACCCGGTCTGCCGAAAATCCTATCTATAATAAGCCAGAACAAAAGCATTGTTCCGATGTACATAAGCAGATTGACCGCCAGCCCTGTCCACTCTGATATATTCAGTCCGCCAATAAGCGAGGCAATATACACAAGCCCATAATACAGTGGCGGATGAGAGTCCCCCTTCACATTCCACAACATCTGCACAACACTGTCATTTGAACTGTGACCTAGCATATCAACTGTCTGCTGTCGCGTATACCAATGTCCCTCAGCAAGTTGATACGCACCATTAGGCGCATTCACAATCATATATGTGTATATCTCATCGCAGAAGGTTATCCTCTTGTTTACTCCGGCGACAACAAAAATCACAACCCCGACTATGACCGATATTACACACCACAAATATTTCTTTTTCTCCATAACCTACCTGTCTCCTTTTTTCGACAATCAAAAATGTTAAATGCATATTTACCGGTGCACATCCGGGGCTTCCAAGCTCTAACAGCCTGTTCAACACTTATCTGATATATCCCTTAGTATAATTCAGATAAATATTTTACCACATCATCTACAGCTTGAAAAGAAAAAGAAGTCATTCCGGACATCATTTCCGGAACGACTTCTAAAAGCTTACTGTGCTATTTTCTAAAATGTTCTACAATCCGCAGTATCAGAAGCTTAAGCCTGTGTATCGGGTGGAAGCATATAACAGATATAATCACTATTGCTATAGGCGGTATAATGAATATAATTCTAAAGAATGTTAATAAGTCGACTATATTTTCTACAGCAATTGCACTGTTCTCCCAATATGGGTATTTAAGTGCCTTGAATGCCATACCCTTATCAGTCCACTTGAGAACTCTCTTCGCTGAATTTACAAAGCTGTATCTCTCTGAATTATCAATTACCCTTATATCATCCTCACTATAGCCGCAGGAGGTGAATGCCTCTTTAACCTGCTTTAAGGCAAAACCCGATACAGGATTAGGAAAAATTATCTCATAGCAGTCTGCATCCTGTCCGATCGCTTCAAGAGGGAAGAATACCGTCCCGCTCTCGGCTCCTCCGGTCTTGGTCTTATAACCATCCTGAGGCTTAACAACTCCCTGCACTATATATTCTTTTCCATTGTAGGTGAGTGTCATTCCATCCACCTCTATGGCTCCGAATATCTTCCATGCCGCTTCCTCATCAATTACAACCTGATCATTTGCAATGCTGTCCTCCATAAGATAACTGCCGCTTATAAGCTCATAATTATGAAAGCGGAAGAAATCTCCGCCTACACCATACGCAGTGCATTGCTGTGACTTAGCACGCTGCGAGAATAAGCTAACCTGCGATTTCACACTGTATGCCGCAACATACAATCTGGCATTATCTGCCGGAGCCTCCATAGCTTCCTTTATGAGAGCCTGATCAAGCGTATATTGAAGCTGCCTAACCTTCTCCTGTTTCAGTCCACTGTCCTCAGGCAGGAACACACTCACCATCGAATATCTGCCATCCGGATCCCAGTACTTTGCACAATACTGCGTTTTCTGTGTTCCTGCCACAGCACCTGATACAGCCGTCAATATACCGAACACGAGCAGCCCTACTGCAATGATGACCAGAAGCACAAGCTGTTTTTTCGTCAATTTTACATTAGGCCTTGTCATCATATCCTCCTATTATTTAGGCAGACGCACCAAATCTCCTGCCGATACCGGCTTGGTAGCCGTTGTGATTACACTCTCATAGCCCTGAATTCCACATGAAATTGCAGTGTTGGTATCATCAGAAGCGAGCTTGGTTACATCTACTCTGGTAGCTGTATATCTGTTGCCAAGAGGAGTGCTCTTAGAGGTAATGATAAGTATATAAGTACCGTTCTTATCCTCGCGGATTGCCGTATTAGGAACAATCATATCATAGTTAGCCGACTTATCGCCAACGCTCACAGTAACTGACTGACCAACATTGATATCTGACCCGGTAACTGTGAATACTACGATTCTGTTACCTGATGATGGATTCGATGTATCATTCTTGATTGCGGACACGGTAAGCACCATATCGCTGTAATACCATGAGTTGGATGCCTGGCCGACATCTCCTACCTTGATTCTTGCAGCCTGCTCCTTGGTTACGGACATTTCAAGAGTGTAGTCCTTGCCCGAAAGCTGTATTGTTGCCATAGGCGAATCTGCTGTAACCTTCTCTCCTGCCACAACATTAACTGCCGTGATTGTACCACTTACAGGAGCTGTAACCTCTGTTCCTATAGCCTTCTTTTCAAGTGTCTCATACTTATTTTTAGCATCATCAATCTGGTCTAAGAGATCCTGAAGCTGTCTCTGGTACTTAATCCCATTTGAAACCTCGTCATAGCTGTTCTTTGCCTGTGTGTATTCATTATTGGCAAGTGCTCTCTTATATGCCAGCTCCGCTGAAATCTGTGTCGGCTGTGCCTTCTTATCCTCAATTGTCTTATTTATTGATTCTATCTGCTTCTCATAGGACTTCACATTTGCCTCAAGAGCTGCCTTATCGCCAAGCTTATCTCTGTCACCTGCAACCGCAACTGCCTGAAGAATAAGCTCCCTGCGCTTGCCATCATCAGTCTGTGCCTGTGCCTCGGCGAGAATATTCGTAACCTTTGTATCCAGCTCATTATAGCTGTTAAGTGAATCCTTAGCTGCCTGAAGTGCCACATTGGCAGCCTCAAGCTGTTCCTCCTCAGCCTTGGTATCAACAACAGTAGCTCCAGTAACGCTTATCTGTGCATCGATATCGTCAAGTGCCTGCTTCTTCTGCTTGAGAACTGCTGTGCGCTGCTCAAGGAGTGCTGTCTTCTGAGCAAGTACATCCTCGTCACGATTCTGGGCTGCCGTAACAACATCACTGCCAATCTGGTTGTCAATAATTGCTGAATCATACTGCTCAAGCAATGCCTGGTATGCCTTCTTCGCATCTGCAACCTCTGTGCTCTCTCCCTCTTCAAGTACAAAAAGCACATCTCCCTTGCTTACAGTATCGCCCTTTCTTACATTGACACTCTCCACCTTGCGTCCCTCAGAGATTGTCACATTATACGGATCAACAGACTGAATAGTACCTGTTCCGCGGATTGCTGTTGAGATACTTCCGCTAGTTATGTATGAACTTGATACCTCTGCAAGCGAATAGTTCATAATCGTATTGGAAAAAAATGTCAGTAACAGCAATATTATAAGAAATACTATCAGAATGTTCTTTATCCAGTCCTTCCTGTTTCCTTCCAGCTTTTTCATCGCATTAACCCTTTCTTAATATAATAGATATAATTTATCCTTTTATTCCACCCTGATATGTGATTCCCTCAACAAGGTACTCCTCACTGTAGAGGAATATCAGAAGTCCCGGTATCATATATATCGTAGCGACAGCGAATGCAAGACCAATCTCACCCTCATTTATCTTGGATAAGAATACCGACAATGGATATTTTTCTGTGTCCGTAAAAAGAATAAGAGGCTGCTCAACCATATTCCAGTAATCTATGAACACAAGTATCGCACATGAATATATTGCACCCTTACATATAGGCATAGCAACCTTCGTAAACAGCTTCCACTCCCCGGCTCCGTCAATCTGTGCCGCCTCAAACAGAGCCTTCGGTATTCTCTTCATATACTTAGTCAGCAGATAAACCGAAAACGGCGAGAATATACCCGGCAGCCATATCGCCCAATTAGTATTCAGTATATGGAACCAGTCTGCCACCAGATAGTTCGGAACAAGTGTGACCTGATAAGGCATAAGCATCAATATTATGTATCCGAAGAATATTATGCCCTTTATCTTTCCCTCCGCTCTTGCAAAGCCATATGAAGCAAGGCAGGCAATCAATATCTGGAACACTGTTATCGGAACTACAAGTATAACCGAATTCCAAAACTTGAGCAGATATGATGGGCTCTTTAGCAGTACGGTAAAATACTGGCTGAAGCTTACCATATCGGGAATAAGCTTGATATTGACCTTCTTTGATATATATGCCTTCGCTCCCGAATCGGTCGTGGAAAATACCATACCGTAATTCGAGCTTATTTCAGACTGTGACATGAAGGAGTTTGCTATCGTCACCACCGTCGGGAACAGGAAAATTATTGCAAAGCTTGCGGCAAATATAAAACAAAGTGTTCTTACCACAAGACTCTTTCTTCTCTTATGATGGATACCATGAAGCGGTGCTTCCTGCTGCGTGAGTTTCTTTTCTTTTCCCATTATTCCTCCACATCCTTTCCGAAATGATTTTCTATAAGGAATAATGCTCCTATAAGCACAATCATGACAAGTGACATAAGTATCGCCGCTGCCGACAGCTTCTGATAGTCAAGTGACTTGAACATATTGTTCATATAATGCTGCAGCATATAAAGACTCGTAACGGGGTGATCACCTGTCAGAAGATATACCTCTCTGAATACCTTGAACGAGCTTATGATTGACATGATTGTTACAAACAAAATTGTAGGAGACAGATATCTTATCTTGATATGCCAGAATATCTGCCACGAATTAGCACTCTCAAGCTCCGCCACCTCAATGATGTCACGCGGTATATTTCCGAGCGCCGCCATAAAAAGAATCATGTTATAACCTAAGTTCTTCCACAGATACAGAGGTACTATTGCCACCATGGCATAATCCGACTTCAACCAGTCAACAGGACTTATACCGAATGTTGAGAGGAAATCATTCACTGCTCCGTTATAGTGAAACAATACCTGCCATATAAGAACAACTGAAGCAATAGGTACCATCATAGGACTTAAAAAGAAGGTTCTGAACTGGCTTCTTCCCGGAATCCTCTGATCAAGTATGATGGCTAAAAGAAGCGAAAGCACAACTGCGAGCGGAACCGCAATTGCAGTAAACACAGCTGTATTTTTCACAGCCCGCTTAAAGGAATTGTTCTTCACAAGTCTCACAAAATTGTCAAACCAGACCCATTCCTTCGTAACCGGGTTATCAACAAACGAATAGAAAATAACCACAAGAAACGGAAGAAGGAAAAACAGTGTAACTCCTATGATACTCGGCGCAAGAAATGGTGCCATATTATGTTTTCCCAGCCTGCTCCTGCGCTTTTTCTGCGCAGGAGCCCTTTTTTTCTCTTTAGGGAGCTTAAGCTCCTTTGATTTTTTCTTTATACTCATAATAACCTCCATGCCGTGAGGCTGTCCTGCCCCATAACATGCCCCATCAGAATGCCGTCTTAACGGTTCTCATCTATATAGTTCTGTGCTCTTGACTGGATAATTCCCGCTATCTCCTGTGCACTCTTCTCACCATTGAAATAGTACTCTGCCTCTTCTGTTATGATGTTCATAAGCTGTTCATCATAAGTAGCCTCTGTGGTGGCATTGTATACCATATCTCTTACTACCTGTGCATCTTCCTCTGTAAGCGGTCCGATTGTAATCTCTACATCATCATACCACCATGTACTGACCACACTATCATTATCATCCTGTTTCTTCATGGCATCTGCAATCTTCTGCTCAAAGGCAGCCTTGTTTACAGGTAAATTCCAATCCAGCTTGTTCTGGTTATCCGGAAGCAGGAAGCTGCGGATAAATGCCCATGCGCCATCCTTATTCTTTGACTTGGCAGCTACACAGAATCTGTTGTTAAAGCCTACAACCGATCCTGAACCACTGTTGGTAGGAAATCCTATGAAATTGACAGGCTCACCATAAAGAGCCGGAAACATCTGCATATCACTAAAGCTTGACATATTCACACTTGTGAGGAGCACCTTCCCGCTTCTTAACAGACTTGCCGTGCTCTCGCTCTCTCCTGAATTATAATCATATTCCTTAGGGAATGTATTACATAATTCAAGAAGCGAAATAAAGTCCTCAGAATCGAACTTACACTCACCTGTCTCTGAATTATAAAAGCTGTCCATACTGTACATAACCATCGTACTAAGACCATCCGTCTTGGTGACGTACTGCATAAGCTGCGAATCCGGATGGGACTTAACAAGCTCAACTACATCCTTAAAGCTCCAGCTCTTACCTGTTCCCACATCCGAAGTCTTACCGACAAGTGTATTTATACAGAATGACTCCGCCACACTGTACAGCTTGCCGTCAACTGATAATATATCAAGAATATTTGATATGAAATCATCTCTGTTAAGGACTTCATCCTTATCTATTAAACCTGAAAGATCTGCAAGTGCTCCCTTTGCAATAAGGTTATCCACGTTGATATTGCCATCTGCCACGAAGAAATCACCGGCAGTACCGGAAGCTACATCTGCCTGAAACTGTGTCTGTGCATCTTCCCAGTTAGAAGAATTATCATCCACATAAGTCTTTATATTAATTCTGTATTCCTCATTCGTTCTGTTGAACTTGATTACCTGCTCACGCGTATTGTAATTCATGTAGAGCATTGCGAGTGTCACATTCTTCTTCTGCTTAATTGAGCTGGCAGGAACCTTCTTGATAGTTGCAAGCTCGATTGTTACCTCTGTATCTTCACCTGAGTAATCGTAGGTTGTGGACACTGCTACAAATGAACCATCGTCAAGAACCGCAAAGCCCGCAAGATTATTGGTATTGATATCACATGCAATCCAGTCAAGTATCTCCTCAGAGGTCTGCGTATTCATATCATACAGGAACAGCTTGGTAGAACCTACGATGTACAGCCTGCCATCACCTGCAGGATATATATTTGAAGAACTGCCATCCATGCTTGGGAGATTCTCAAAAGGAGTTCCCAATGCCTTGGTGTTCATATCAACCGGTGCAATCTCCATGTCATACTGGTCATTATAGTACATAACAACGACCTGCCCGCCGCTTGTCACAAACATTCCATTGATCCAGTTATCAAAATCCACCTTAAACTTCTCTTTTCCCTCGCTGTCAATGACGTACATTGAATTGTCAAGGGAAATATAGATATTACCCTCTGCATCGCTGGCTGAGTACTGAACATAGAAGCCGCCTCCGCTTTCCTCTACCTTCTTCTGAAGATCCGCAAGTGATACTGTTGACTGTATGTTAAAATCCGCATCAAGTATAGCTATGTCATAGGATGTTTCAGATTCATACACTCCGCTGTCTATCTCCTCCTGCGTCGGCTGTGTATAATGGTAACGTACAGCCATGTAACCATCCTTATAGACAGCTATTGTCTGTAGCGAAATCTGTTCACTGTCATCCTTCTTATCTCCATCTATGGCCAGCTCCCTGCTCGTCTGTGCTCCTGTAGCGATATCCAGTGTGATAAGCTTCTGTGAAAGCGCATAAGTCTCACGGTCATATACCTGACCCATAATATTAAGCCTGCCATCACCTGCCAATACGTTAGTGACATACTCTACATCAGATGATATCTCCGAAAAGGAAGGTGCATAGACATCTCCCGTAGGGGTCTCCCCTCCCGTTGTTTTCTTGCAGCCTGCCATGCCAAAGCACATCACTGCCGCCATGAGCAGAACCGCCGCTTTCTTAAATCTCTTCATCTTTTTCATAATCAACCTCTCTTCCACGCTGCATTTTAATAACATTATATCTACAGCTGCCATATAATGCGTGCGACCAACGCATCTCCCTTACGCCAGTCATTTTATAAAAAACACTCCCTCGCGTATTACCTGTCATAGTACGCTGACATAGTCATAATAACATAGAGCTGCTTATTCGTCAATACTTTGAAATATTACATTTTTGTAACAAACCCCAGAACCAATACACTTCCCACTATCCCCGCCGCCATGGCAAAAAGTGCACCTGCAACCGTCCATCTCGTTCCCGTCACCTTCACTGACATATAATAAATGCTTATTGTGTACATAAGCGTCTCCGTGCTTGAAAGAATAAGTGCAGCCAGAAGTCCCTCATACGAATCCACACCACAGCTTCTGAATATGTCCAACATCAGTCCGGTAGCCGCGGATGATGAAAAAATCTTAATCACGGCAACCGGTACCACCTGCGCAGGAAAGCCTATATACCGCGTTCCTCTTCCTACAATACCGCAAAATGCATCAAGTGCACCGGAAGCCCTTAGTACCCCCACTCCGACTAACAGTCCTATAAGCGTCGGCAGAAGCTCTGCCGATATTCTAAGCCCCCTGAGTGCCCCCTTTGTAAAATTCTCATATACCCTGCCTCCGGATATAAGTGCCCACAAGACAACCACGAAAATTATCATAGGTATTATTCCCTGTGCAACAGCCTCTATCATAACTATTCCTTATAAATAACAATCTCTACTACTATATTCATGTGACAACACAAAAATACACACCATTATAACGGCAGATAAGAGTCATAAACTATTCTGATACCGGACAACAAAGCTGATATGCATAAATATAATGCGTTATACACAGCCAGGTATATCAAGCATGTTCTGACACCCGAAGCATTTTAAAAATTCCTGCATTTCCCTCTTTACTTAATCGAACGTATGTGCTATTATATTATCAAACGTACGTTCGATTGTCAAGGAGATAATATTAAAATGCTTATAAAAGAAGATTTGGATATTAAAGAAAAACTTAAGATTCTTTCCGATTCCGCTAAGTATGATGCTGCATGCACATCAAGCGGCTCCGGCAGAAGCAACAGTGGAACAGGTATCGGCAACACCGTCAGCTCCGGTATCTGCCACAGCTTTGCCGCCGATGGAAGATGTATTTCCCTCCTCAAGATACTTTTTACCAATGAGTGTATTTTTGACTGCCGCTACTGTATGAACCGCCGTTCCAATGATGTTCTGAGAACCTCCTTCACGCCGGAAGAAGTATGTACACTTACTATGGAATTTTACAGGCGGAATTATATAGAAGGACTTTTCTTAAGCTCGGGCATTATTGTGTCACCCACACATACCATGCAGCTTCTGTTAGAGACTGTTCGCATGCTCAGGCTGGTATACCATTTTAATGGCTATATTCATGTGAAGGGGATTCCCGGTGCAGACCCCTCTGTAATAGAAGAGACTGGCTGGTACGTTGACAGGATGAGTGTGAATTTAGAGCTTGCCACAGCCGAAGCGCTAAGAAGCATTGCCCCTAATAAATCACGCAGGAATATACTCACACCTATGAAGCAGATACAGCTCGGCATACAGCGAAACGAACAGCTTCTGTCCGACTATCATTCATCATACGGCTATAATACGGTGGCAGCGCGCAGACAAGGCTTTCCGGAATCCGCAGGAGATTTTTTGCAAAATTCAGGCACATTCTTAACTGATAATCCATCAGCTTACACCTCCTCGTTTTCCATCCGGACACACAATACCTTTTCATTACCGGCACACTCCGGAATGCACGACCCGCGAAGCGGTCCTAAAGCTTATGTTCCTGCCGGTCAGAGCACACAGATGATAATAGGTGCCGCACCGGAATCCGATTACCAGCTTGTAACCATCGCAGAAGCGCTTTATAAGAATTACGGTCTTAAAAGGGTTTTTTACTCTGCTTTTGTCAATGTTAACAATGACAGCACATTGCCATCAACCGAGGACGGTCCTCCGCTTTTGAGGGAGCACCGTCTCTATCAGGCAGACTGGCTCCTTCGTTTTTATGGTTTCAATGCCGCTGAACTGTTATCTGAGGCTCATCCTAACTTTAATACATTTATTGACCCTAAGTGTGACTGGGCGTTGCAGCATCTCGGAGATTTTCCGGTCGAGATAAACACAGCACCTAAGGCGAAGCTGCTACGCATACCCGGCGTAGGTCCGCGCTCGGTTGAACGGATTCTCAGAGCCAGAAGGCACTCCCGCCTGTCCTTCAATGACATTTCCCGCATGGGTGTGGTCATGAAAAGAGCAAGATATTTTATTACATGTGATGGAAAGACGGATGAATTGTTCTGCCAGAATGAGGATTATATCGTATCACAGCTTATCGGTGCAGAACGCAGGCACTCTCTTGAAGTATCGCAGAGAGGTCTATACAGGCAGCTCTCTCTCTTCGATGACAACAATGTGAATTATTCACCTCTTACCTGATAAGACGCATTATATAATCGGGAATTTTAGATTTATCACAAAACAGACACATTATTTGGAGGATTTAACATGATTGTATGTTGCTGTGACGGCAGCGTAGATGGCATATTCACCGCCATATACCGCGCCTGGGAGATTGGAACCTCCCGGACATCCATATCCGTAACCGAAGGTGAGGATATGGAGCTATTTTCTGAGTACAGATTTTTTGAACCGGACAGCTCTCTTGCAGCTAAGGTTGCCTCTACTATCCGAAGTAAGCTTTCTCCTGAGATATTTTCACAGGTATATCATGCTGCCATATCAGGAGATAATGACAGGGGCAATGTAATTTACCATTTTCTTATCGATGCCTTCAAGGTCGGAAGCGGCATTGTGAACCACCTTGTAAACCCTTATGTCATGCGGCTGTTTGAGCTTGACCGCAATGTGCGCCGTGAATCGCACAACTATCTTGGCTTTCTGCGTTTTGGACAGTATCGCGATTCTCATGGAAGTTTTATGCTTGCCCGCTTCGCTCCGCACAATAATATTCTTGACCTGGTATCGCACCATTTCGCCGACCGCCTCTACAATGAGAACTGGCTCATCGCTGACACCACACGAAACTATTGCTCCATACACCACTGTGGAAGCCGCGGATATATTTTTTCGGAAATAAGCCCTGAATATCTTGAAACGCTTGTAGATGCCACCCATGAACATACCGGAAGTTCATCCATTGACAGTAACGAAGCTATTGAAGCTCTCTTTGAGACATTCCGTACCTCCGTCTCCATAGAAGCCCGCCATAATGAAAAGCTTCAGAAACAGCTTATGCCGCTCAGATACCGCACTTATATGAACACCTATACGGATAATTTCTGATATGCCTTCCTTACCAGTCCGCATATATTTACTATACATTCCACACATATATACATTCCACACATATATATATTCCACGCATGGCTGTTACCAATATCGGTATACCATCCGCTTAACAATATTCCATACCGGAATATCCATTATTTAATCGTGACCCTTGCTCATCAGACACATTGCCTTACAGAACAGCACCGCCGCCATAGTACTCATGCCTGTTGCTATCAGTGCAGGAAGCACTATGGACGCAGGTGCGACTGCACCATAGGCTCTCCTGAATGCGATTATATTAACAGGAACAAGCTGGAGTGATGATATGTTAAGAACCAGAAATGTACACATTTCATCAGAAGCCGTATTCCTGTCCGGCTTATTTTTCCGGTTGATTTTATCAAGCTCCTCCATCGCCATGAGACCGGGACCGGTTGCACTCCACCCTGTTCCAAGCATATTCATGATAAAGTTGATTGTTATATATTCGGCAGCCTTTTCCCCTTCCTCCCCACGCAGACCGGGAAGCAACCATAGCACGACTGGTCTGAGCCATCTTGATAACAGCTTCACAATGCCTGCATTATCTGCTATCTCCATGATTCCGCACCACATTGCAACGATCCCCGCCATGGATATAACCAGTTCCACTGCCTGAACAGAGCTGTCAAGCACAGCGTCTGACACAGCGGACATATTACCCGACCATGCACCATATATTATTCCCGCTATAAGCATAAAAGCCCAGATACAATTAAGCATTTACATCCACACACTTCAGACACTTTTCTGCTCAATTATATTCCGGGCTTTTGCACATTATTACATTTTATTTCTGCGCATGTCTCCAAGATTCACAATGGTTCCATCTGCCTGCTTCACATCTATCTTGTCAAGCTGGCTGCGGAAATTGGTTCTGAAGTTAGCTATATACTTGCCTCTGAGTTCAGTCTGCTCCATAGCTTCCTCCTCTGTCAGACCTTCTTTTTTAGATTTATGTGCGAGTTCGTTTATTCTCGCAATCATTTTATCAAGTTCCTGCTCTGTCATACTATTACTATTCCTCGTTTCAATAATTATATCTGCGCAGATAAAATAATCTCCATATCTCCGCTAAAGCTTAGGCTGTCACATTCATTGGTCACAATGAAATGGTCGCCCTTTTTGATGGCTGTACCGTTAATATATCCACTTCCGGCTACAACACTTGCAAGCAGATAACTGCTGTCAAAGTCTTTTTCTCTTGACAGCTGAAGCTCCGAACCATCCTCTACAACAAGCTTCCATACCTTGTAATAAGCGCTCTTTTCCATAAGAACAGGCTTATTCTTCCGGACATTGGCAAAATTATGGATACTGTCCTGTGCCGGAGAAGCAGGTGCATTGATGACATCAATTGACTTCTCGATATGAAGCTCCCTCTTCCTGCCGTTAGAAAGACGGTCATAATCATACACGCGGTATGTGATGTCACTATTCTGCTGTGTCTCAAGAAGCATGACACCCGCCTTTATCGCGTGAACAGTACCCGGCACGATGGAGACAAAATCCCCCTTGCGTATCGGAACCTCTCTGATAAACTCACTCCACCTTCCCTCGTGAATCATCTTCGCACACTCTTCTTTATCCTTGGCATTGTGACCTACAACCAATGTAGCACCCTCCGGGCAGTCAAGAATATACCAGCACTCCGTCTTTCCAAGTGAGCCGTTCTCATGAACCTTCGCATAGTCATCTGATGGGTGAACCTGAATACTAAGGTCAGCCTTCGCGTCAATAATCTTGGTAAGCAGCGGAAATACCCCCTCCGCCTTCTCTTTGCCGAACAGCTCAGGATGCTCATTCCAGAGCTGTGAAAGCTTCATGCCCGCATACTCTCCGTTCATAACGGTACAATCGCCATTCGGATGGGCACTGATTCCCCAGCACTCTCCCGTGTCATCCCCTGGTATATCATAACCAAACTCCGTAGCCAGACGATTACCACCCCATATCATTTCCTTAAATACCGGCTTTAAAAAAATAAAACCTTCTCTCTTCATAGTTTTTATCCCCCAATTTTTATGTGTTATTCAGGCAATTACAAAGCCCAAAACAGGTAAGCCCCGCACGGTACTCTGTCACACAATAACACATATTACACAGCAGGGTGCGGATGGCTTACCTGATATAGCAGCTATATTAATGTCTATAATAGTTAATGAGACATCCATCAAGTATTATCTGTCTCTCATCATCGGTAAGCTCACCAATCTTCAATGTAAATTCGACAAGCTTGTCCTTGACAACATAAGCCTTGACCTCTGAAGCCTTATCCCTTATAGCTGCTGCTGCTCCCGGAATGAAAATGAAGTCCCCATTCCTAAATGGCAGTTCACCCTCGTCTATTATGAAAGGAATAAGTCCCCAGTTGATGAGATTTGAACGGTATCTCTTTGTAGCATATTCATTGGCTATATTGGCAAGACCGCCAAGTACTCTCTGGCAGGAGGCAGCCTGCTCACGCGCAGAACCATCACCCGGCTTGACAGCGAATATCGTGCTTCCGATTTCTGTCTCAGATACCTTAAGCTGAGGGTATGCTTCCTTGACAACTGTAAATGCACGCTTAACCTCCTCGTTGCTCTCCATCGGGCATGCGCCGCTTCTTCTTACCTCCTCAGCCGCTCTCATCTCCTTGGCAAGACCAACATACGCAGGATCCTTTCTTGAGAGAGTGAACTCAGCAAGACCAAGAGGGTTGGAACGGTATGATGAAGTCTCTCCCGACGGGATGAGCTCATCCGTTGTCGTTACAGGATCATGTATCTCCGATACAACCTTTATGAGAATATTGTCTGTGAGTGCAACCTGCTCAGGCCAGTCCTTGATGTTCGGACCAAACTTAATTTCAACAGAAGGATCTGCGACTCCCTTGCTGTCAAATACTCTGTTCTCATATATTGTCTTATCAAAATGATATGTAGGATTGGTAAATTCTACATCCACATCCGTAGCTGCTGTGAGATAGCCCTTGTTAGCCGCTGTTGCAGCAATTGAACGCGCATCCATAAGCGCAACGGAGGCAATCTGTCCGTTCTGCAGCTTAGAACCCTCACGGTTAGGGAAGTTACGCGTTGAATGACGGATACTGAAAGCATTGTTGGCAGGTGTGTCCCCGGCTCCAAAGCATGGACCGCAGAAAGCTGTCTTAACAACGGCTCCTGTTGTCATAAGGTCTGCAAGTCTTCCGTTCCTTGCAAGCTCCGCATAGATAGGCGTACTTGCAGGATATACGCTGAGAGTGAACTCGTCCGAGCCAATGCTCTTTCCCTTAAGTATATCCGCTGCTGCACATATATTCTCGAAGCCGCCGCCTGCACAGCCTGCAATAATTCCCTGCTCAACATAGAGCTTTCCGTTTATCACCTTGTCCTTGAGTGTAAACGGAACCTTATTGTCCAGACTCACCGCTGCACGCTTCTCTACGTCATCAAGGATATCCATCAGGTTAGCATTGAGTTCTTCAATGGTATATACATTGCTAGGATGGAAAGGCATTGCAATCATAGGCTTAATGCTGCCAAGGTCTACATAGACAACTCCGTCATAGTAGGCCACATCACCCGGGTTAAGCTCACTATAGCACTCACCACGGCCATGTACCTCATAGAAATCCTTAATTTTATCATCCGTTCTCCATATTGATGAAAGACATGTTGTCTCCGTTGTCATAACATCAATTCCGATTCTGAAATCAGCGCTCAGGTTAGAAACACCCGGTCCTACGAACTCCATAACCTTATTCTTGACATATCCGTTGCCAAATACGGCACCGATAATCGCAAGTGCAACATCCTGAGGTCCCACACCCTTCATCGGTTCCCCTGTAAGATATATGGCAACCACACCCGGCATGGCAACATCATAGGTCTTGTTGAGAAGCTGCTTTGCAAGCTCTCCGCCGCCCTCACCTATAGCCATTGTACCGAGCGCACCATAACGCGTATGGGAATCTGAGCCAAGAATCATCGCGCCGCACTCCGCCAGTCTCTCTCTTGCAAACTGATGGATGACAGCCTGATGAGGCGGAACATACACTCCGCCGTACTTCTTCGCACAGCTGAGTCCGAACATGTGGTCATCCTCATTTATCGTTCCGCCGACAGCACAGAGACTGTTATGGCAGTTAGTAAGAACATAAGGCATTGGAAACTTCTCAAGCCCCGATGCTCTTGCAGTCTGTATAATTCCGACAAAAGTTATATCATGGGATGTAAGCTTATCAAATCTGAGCTTAAGCTTATCCATGTTATCAGATGTATTGTGCTTCTCTAATATAGAATAGGCAATAGTTTCCTTTGCCGCCTCCGCCTTAGATACCTCATGACCTGTCTTTGCCTTGATTTCCGCCAATGCCTCAGGTCCGTCTTCAATAACCTCTTTTCCGTTTAAGAGCCATGCTCCGGAAGTGCCCAACTTAATCATACATATCCTCTTCCCGCGATGATAACGCTATTTTATCTCAAATCAGAGCGGACATTCACAATCATGTCCACATCGTTTCATTCTTCCTGCGAGTCTGCCTTGTCATCCATCTGAGAATCCGATGCATCGTCATTCTCAGTATCTGCCTCATCATTCTCCTGTGCATACTCTGAAATTCTTTCCTCCGTCCAGCGCAGAATATCCTCATATACTTCTTCCTTGCCAAGCTCATTGAGAATCTCATGTCTCATCTCAGGGTAAATCTTCACCTGAAGGTTCTCGATTCCCGCCTGCTTGTACTGCTCATAAGTCTTCATAACCCCTTCGCCATACTGTCCGACAGGGTCCTCAGCACCTGAAAGTATATATATAGGAAGCTCCTTAGGAACCTTATGTGCTGTTCTGTCATCACAGTCCTCTCTCACCAATGTGAGTAGAGCCTTGAAGCCATCTACAGTGAAAATGAAATCGCACAGAGGGTCATTCTTAAAATCGTCTACAACCTTCTCATCCCTTGAGAGCCAGTCACTCTCAGTGCGTGGATTCTCAATTCTTGCACAGTATTTTCCGAACCCAAGCTCTGTAAGGAAATCGCTTCTGTGGCGCTCGCCCCTGAGCTTTCCGATTAAACCTGCGATTGTAAGACCTGCACCTGTCTCAGCAGCAGACTGGAAGCCTGTTCCCAGAATGAGACACGCATCGACGTCATCCCCATATATCGAAATGAATCTTCTGGTAATGTAACTTCCCATGCTGTGTCCAAGTATAATATATGGCACAACCGGATATAATTGCTTCATGTGTCTTTGCAGCCTGTGTTCATCCTTCACAAGAAGATGTGCACCATCCTCGCCGATATATCCAAAGTCAGTCGGAGCTGCCGCCGTCTTACCATGACCTAAATGGTCATCGCCAACAACAAGATACCCCTTATCCGCCATAAAACGTGCAAAATCATCGTATCGCTCAACGCGCTCCGCCATACCATGTACAATATGAAGTACAGCTCTGACCACACCATCCTCCGGTGACCATTCAACAGTATGGATACGATTTACCCCATCGCATGATTTAAAATAAAATTCTCTCTTTTTTGCCATGCTTGCGCTCCCTTCCGAACATTACGCTGTCTTATCTCTTTATCTCATACTCCTGCTTCATAAGATTGTAGATAGACTGCTTATCATCAATGATATTAAAATCACCATGAATAGTGTGCTTGATTACCGAGGTAGCCACCGCAAAATCAACAATATCCTTAGGCTCCATCTTCTCCATAAGTGCATAGATAAGACCACTTGCGAATGCATCCCCGCCGCCGACACGGTCAAGAATATTAAATCGGAAGGTCTTGCTCTCATAAGTCTCGCCGTCATACCATAAATAACCCTTCAGTGAGTTCTCACTTCCGGTATGAACATAACGCACATGACGTGCTATCGCCATGAAATCGTATCTGTCATGAAGCTCCTTAAATATCTTATCCTGATCCTTGAATGAAGGCTGCAGGCTCATGCCATCCTTCAGATCCTTACCATCAGGTCCTATAAGGTTGAGCGGCTCTATTCCGATAAGTACATCTACATAAGGAAGATAGCTTGTTATACAGTCTCTTGCCTCCTGCCATCCCCATAATGCACTTCTGTAATTTCCATCGAAGCTGACTATCATGTCAAGCTCCTTAGCAGCCTTAAGTGCCATAAGAATCATGTCACGGCAGTTCTGTGAAAGTGCCGGTGTTATGCCGCTAAGGTGCAGCCAGTCGAAATCCTTTAACAGCTCCTTAAAGTCAATCTGTGAGTAATCATACGTCGAAAATGAAGAATGTGCCCTGTCATAGATTACCTTGGAGGAACGAACCGCATAGCCCTCCTCAAGATAATATATTCCAAGACGCTCTCCGGCATATATAGTCTTCGACATATGTACATCGTTAGAACGAAGGAAGCGGACAGCCGACTTACCTACCGAGTTATTCGGAACAACCGTAAAGAGTGTGCTGTCAACTCCCATATTTGAAAGACCTGCTGCCACATTCGCCTCAGCTCCTCCATAATTGATGGTGTATGAATTCGCCATACGAATCTTCTCAAAATTGGGAGGTGACAGACGAAGCAATACCTCTCCTATCGTAATAAACTTAATATCCTTTATATCCTTTAATACCTTTTTTGCCATAGGATTATCCTCTGCTTTCTTAATTAGATGTAACTATTTCCAGTTATCATTGACATCACCAAGACGATGTTCAATATCGTAATACGGCTTATGCCAGCCCACATACTTATATGCCGGACGAATGATTTTGCCCTTATTTACAAGCTCCTCAAGACGATGGGCACTCCATCCCGATATACGTGATATTGCAAAAATCGGTGTGAACAGCTCTTCAGGTATTCCAAGCATAGTATATACAAAACCACTGTAAAAATCCACATTGGCACAGATAGGCTTGAAAAGTCTTCTTCTCTGTGCAATGAGCTTACCGGCTATGCGCTCTATACGTTCAAGCAGCTCGAACTCTCTTGTAAGCTCCTTCTCCTCCGAAAGGCTCTTCGCATATCTCTTTAATATAACCTCTCTTGGATCGGACAGTGTATATACCGCATGCCCCATACCATAGATAAGACCTGCTCCGTCAAATGCCTGCTTGTCGAGAATCTTCGCAAGATATTCCTCAATCTCTGCCTCGTCCTCCCAGTCCTTGACATTCTCCTTGATATTCTCAATCATGTGTGTAACCTTAAGGTTGGCACCACCATGCTTAGGTCCCTTAAGTGAAGCTATTGAAGCGGCAATGGTCGAATATGTGTCTGTTCCTGAGGAGGTTACAACATGCGTTGTGAAGGTGGAGTTATTACCACCGCCATGCTCCGCATGAAGCACAAGCGCGACATCAAGCACCCTTGCCTCAAGCTCTGTATATTTTCCGTCCGGTCTCAACATACGAAGAATATTCTCAGCCGTTGAACAATTTTTATCAGGATTTCGGATTAAAAGAACGTCATCCATCTTAAAATGACGGTACGAATGATACGCATAAACTGAAATAATCGGCATCTTGCCGATAAGCTGCAAGGACTGGCGCAGCACGTTCGCCGGGGAAATGTCCTCCGGATTCTCATCATAGGAATACAGTGTGACAATACTCTTCAAAAGAGCATTCATAATATTCGCACTCGGTGCCTTCATGATAACATCGCGCACGAAATGTCCTGACAGCTCCTGTAATTCAGACAAAATACCTATGAACCTCTCAAGCTGCTCTGCTGTAGGAAGCTCACCGAATAAAAGCAGATATGTGGTCTCCTCAAAAGCATACCTCCTGCCATGAAGGCCTTCAATCAGGTCTGCGACATTATAACCCTGATAATACAGCTCACCGTCTATCGGTGTCTTGACGCCATCTATTGACTTATATGATACGACATCGGATATCTCGGTAAGACCTGTAAGCACACCCTTACCATTGGCATCTCGAAGTCCTCTCTTTACATCATATTCCTCGTACAAATCAAGATTGATTGCACCGGAGGTCATACAATATTTTACCAGCTCCTCAAATTCTGCATTGTGCTTTTCATCAAGAGCCATCATCTCATGATTGTTCATGGTACTGCCTCCTTCAAACTTTAATACAGTAAAGCATACAACAAAATTGTTAAAAAAGCAATCCTTACTTGTTATTGCTTGAATCGTAAAGCTTTTTTTGGTATAATTATTTAGTCCATACGCAACGTGTATGCGCAATGCGTATGCGTTCTATGCTGACACATTGTACTTACACAGCATACCTGCACAATATATAAAAATACATTATGCACATGCTGTTGTTTCATGAACATGTATTGTTTTTTAGAAAGGAATCTTAAATTTATGAATATCATATTATTATCCGGCGGTTCAGGGCAGCGTCTCTGGCCGCTGTCAAATACCGTGCGCTCCAAGCAGTTCATTCCGCTTCTCACCAATGAGAATGGTGAGCAGGAGTCCATGGTTCAGCGTGTTTACCGACAGATTACAACCGTAGACCCGGACACCAACGTGGTTATCGCCACAGGCAAGCGTCAGGTCGGAACCATCAAGCACCAGCTCGGCAACAAGGTATCTATCTGTATTGAGCCTTGCAGAAGGGACACCTTCCCGGCAATCGCTCTTGCGAGTGCATTTTTAGCCGGTGTAAAAAATGTTGACCCGGACGAACCTGTTGTAGTATGCCCGGTTGATCCTTATGTTAATCTCGATTATTTTGAAGCTGTGAAGAAGCTGTCAGAGCTTGCCTCCGATGGTCAGTCCAATCTGTCACTTCTCGGAATAGCGCCTACATTCCCAAGCTCCAGCTATGGCTACATTATGCCCGAGAGCAAGGACAGTGTAAGCCGTGTAAAACGCTTTATAGAGAAGCCGAATGAGACTGCTGCTGCAGAATACATCGAGCAGGGCGCACTCTGGAACGGCGGTGTGTTCGCATACAAGCTTTCATACCTTCTGGATATTTCCAGAAAAATGCTCGGCAGCGCCGATTACCAGACCCTGTATGACAATTACGAGAGCCTTACCAAGATAAGCTTCGACTATGCCGTTGTTGAGAAGGAGAACAATATCCGCTGCCTCCGCTTTGCCGGTCAGTGGAAGGATGTCGGCTCATGGGACGCCTTCACCGATGTTATGGTTAATGACACAATAGGAAATGTCCAGATTGCCGACTGCACCAACACCAATGTCATAAACCAGCTTGACCTCCCTGTTATATGTGTGGGTCTTAAGGATGTCGTTGTGTCCGTAGGCTGCGACGGAGTACTTGTATCAGATAAATCCAAGAGCAGTACAATCAAGCCTTATGTCGATAAGCTGGATCCTATGGCAAGATTTGAGGAGAAGGCATGGGGAAGCTTCACAATACTTGACATACAGCCCGAATCGCTCACCATCAAGATTATCCTCCGTCCGGGCAATGAGCTTAAATATCACAGCCATGAACACCGCGACGAGGTCTGGACTGTGCTTTCCGGAACAGGCTATACTATTGTTGATGATGTACGCCGTGAGGTAAAATCAGGAGACGTTATCACTCTGCCTTTAGGCTGCCGCCACACAATCCATGCCACAAGCGAGCTTCAGGTTATAGAAGTCCAGACCGGAGCAATACTTGATGCAGATGATAAAATAAGATATTAAACTTATATCATTAATTATACACTTATTTTTAGGAAGGCACAATATATGCTACCTACTTTATATATTGTTATACCCTGTTACAATGAAGAATCCGTTCTCCCGATAACCTCAGGAATGTTTCTTGAAAAGCTGAACGGCCTTATTTTCACAAATAAAATTGCACCGGAAAGCCGCATTATGTTTGTCAATGATGGTTCCTCGGACAACACATGGAAAATTATTTCAGACCTGTGTAATAGGGATGACCATTTCTGTTCCCTGTGCCTGTCACGCAATTTCGGTCATCAGTCAGCGCTCCTTGCCGGTCTTATGGAAGCCAAAGAACATGCCGATATTACAATAAGCATTGACTGTGACGGTCAGGATGATATTGAGGCAATGGATGATATGATTACCGCATATATGAATGGTGCCGATGTTGTATACGGTGTCCGTTCGGACAGACACACAGACAGCTTTTTCAAGCGCAACAGTGCTCTCTTCTTCTACAAGCTGATGAACAAGCTTGGCTGTAACACCGTATATAACCACGCAGATTATCGTCTCCTTGACCGCCGTTTTCTCAATGAATTATCCAATTATGAGGAAACCAATCTTTTCTTAAGGGGACTTATCCCTATGGTAGGCTTCAACAGCACATGTGTGTACTATGAACGTCGTACACGCATTGCCGGTGAGAGCCATTATCCTCTTAAAAAGATGATTAACTTCGCTATCGACGGCATAACCAGCTTAAGTATAAAACCGATAAGAATAATTACCAGCTTCGGCTTTATAGTATCACTACTCGGATTTATCGGCGTAATATGGGCAATTATAATGTTCATGTGTGGTAAAACGGTTGCAGGATGGTCAAGTATGATCTGCATAGTCTGCTTTATAGGCGGAATCCAGCTCCTGAGTCTCGGTGTAATCGGAGAATATGTCGGAAAGATGTATTTAGAGACCAAAAAGCGCCCTCGCTATATCGTCAAAGAAAAAAAGGGTGTTTCTCTTGATGACAATAATCCCAGGTAATTGCGAAGGCCGATGATGGCTCCGGGCACATGAATACCTTATGGTCAAAAAACGGATATATACATTTCTTTAATAATAAGATGTTGGGGTCAAAACATGTGCTATAAACTTAGCATGTATAACGTATTATATTTATGAATATCACGACTTTTGGAAGAAGCTTAGATGTTCTTAGAACATCTTACTTCGTACAACGGAGCTGATATGCATAAATATAATACGTTATACACTCATAAATTAAGTTGGCATGTTTTGACCCCAACATCATAATAAAAATGTACATATCCGTTCTTCTATATTTTATCCTCAATATCCCACAGCCTTGTGACTGTCTCTCTATTAATCGCTTCAATTATCTTTTTCATATTCATGTAAAATTTCTTATCACTTCTATGGTTGTGTAAAACCAACCAATAGCCCTCTGCCAGTTTATGAAAATTATCCATATAATCCTCCGGTAAATACCGCGAAAATGTGTGTTCCCACTCGGAGGTCATTATCTTCTCAAAGTCCATTATATTCATGCAAAAAACCGTATCATCCCATACCGCAAAATCTCCACTGCTACTGCTTTCGCCGTTCTTCCACCACATCGCTCCATATACATTTGTCATAATCCCCGACACAAGCCGCCTGCATGAATTTTCCACCCTGTGAAAATCCGGATATAGCAAAGTATTCAGCATATCACTGTACGCATCCACGATTCTCACAAATGTTCCCCAGTCACTTCCTATACAATCTTCTATAACCTGCTGCAGCTTCAGCATGTACCCATCCTCAATGCCCAATAAATACGTCTTGGAATTAATGTTGATTCTAAGCTCCGTACCCGTCTGTCTTTCAAAGAAATCCATATCTATATACCATGTATACGATATTCCACATATTGCAATGCTGTACATAATCTCATATGATATCCGCCTTCCCCCAGAATCAGGAAGCTGCGCTACCTTCTTCGTGCATGAAGGCTCGGACAACATATAGCTTATCATCCCTCTGCTCTCAAGACGGCTGCATATATCCTTTACATACTGTGTGTAACTCTCTATTTCATACCTACATTCCGTAGCTACATACCTTATAAGACTCTCCATAATAATCTCCATATATATTTTATTTAATTTGGAATACATGATGTTGGGGGCAAAACATGCTAATTTAATGTACGAATGTATAGCACATGTTTTGACCCCAACATCAATACATAAAATTATTCTGAAATATATTATCCCACAGTTTGGTACAAAAGTAACCTGCCAGAGTTGTCATATTTCATTTATGACAACTCTGGCAGGTCACAGCGCACGTCAACACTCCTATAATTTAATGTGTTCAGGGAGGGAACCTACATAGGCTTTCACCTTATTTTACCGATATCCTTCCCTGTAACTTTAGAAGCTTTATGTATTATAGGAGGTTACATATTATTATGAAGAAAAATTTATTATCAAAAATCAGTTCATCCGCCGTTATGCTCACAGCATGTCTTGCACTTGTTACAATTGTACTTCCATTCGGAAAAATCGCAATTGATGAGTCGGGCGTTAATTATGATTCTGAGGTGAATACACTTGCGGATGAAGAGCCTGATTATATGAATTACATATAAAATCTATTTTTCTTGAATGATATTGCCTATAAATTTATAATTTAAATAGTTTTTAGCGATATCATTCAAGATTAAACATTTTCTTAATTCCAGTTCCTTATCCATGTCGCATTTTTGTGAAATATTTTTTCGCTCTCTTTGAATGTTATTCCATAAAAGGCAGTATATGACTTTTGGAACAATGGTCAATCGCCTATTCATCATAGTATTTACAAATATAGTATTCTCGATGTTGTCCGAATCATCATATTTTCCACAATTTCCACAATAGCTTGCAACCGGTTGCATCACAAATTCGTACATGCTGAGAAAATTCATAATCATATCATCATTTTGATATAGTTTCAACAAAGCATTATAGCACTCTTCTACTTCCTTGATTTCGGATGATTTTGTCACCAGAATATTATTAATACAAGATATCTCTCCATTGCTCATGTATTTTTCGCCATCAGCTACTGCAACCTTATATGGCAATGTACACTCTAAAGATTCTTTAATACATTCAACAAATTCTAAATCCGATATTCTTTTTTCCTTTCTCATAATGCAGGCCTTCATTCTAAGCATTATCTGTTTATTTTGTGCATTGCTAAAATCCAAATATTCATTAAGCTTATCCAACAGTTCATTTACCTTATCTGAATTTCCATTATTTATACACAACCTTACCTGTCTCAATATTTCCTGAGCATTTATATCAGAAGTTGTCAATTCCGTTCTGCTGAATTCACACGAAAGTCCCAGACGCTCAAATAGTTTATGTATTTGTGCAGCCTGCGGTTTCATCAGCTTACGTTCAAGTCTGCTGATTGTCCTTTCTGAGCAAATGTCCCTGCACAGATTTCCCATGCTCATTTTCAACATTTTTCTCCGAATTCTTATAACATCCTCAATACAGTATACATCTCTGTCCACATAGATATAGCAATATTCAAATGTATCCTTTCTAACCTTGCTTCGAGCGTATATATCATCAAGAACCAACGATGCAAACTTGCACCATATGTACTGCTCCTCAAAAGAATATTGCCCCGTATTACCATATCTATCCATGTAGTTTACATCTACCATATCCTTATTTTTCAAATCAGCTATATGAAAATCATATTTTTCCGCTAAGCTCTCATCACACATCGATATAAGCTTCATTTTAGCGTCCAGAAGCTCATATAAATAAAATATCCTCAATGAATTCCTCAAATATTCTATTGCTTCTGTTATAGCCTCTAAAAGCTTCATTATTTTCTTATTGTTTTCTATGCCTCTTTTACTCTCCAGCATATATAAAAAATAGACCGCCTTAGGGTACACCTTAGCTTTAGCCAGCTTATCCAGATTAGATGTTTCTATGTATTTAACTATATTCCTTATAGATGTAATTCCTTTACTTACCGGCAAATACCGAACATACTCAATCAATAAATTTAACTCTTCGACTGAAAATCTCCTATTTTTAAAGAAATCATTAAGCCCCATGCTCTTTTCGAACCCATTCACCGTCTGTTTTAATGCCTGTTTGTATATTCCTCTAATCTGCTTTCCATCTACATTCTTATATTGCTGTATCTGTGCTTTCATAGCATAGTAAAACTGCATTTCCAAAACGGCATCCAAATCTTCTATCATCTTCCTGCGCTCGCATAATGTATTTTCAGAATACATTTTCTCAAGAAGTTCTTCCGCTGAATCTATCTTCTCATTCATAATTAGATTGACTATTTTCTGCCGAACCTTCCAACGCTCATACTCATCAGAAAATACCATATTCTCAAAATTCTCCGGTGCAACACCAAGTCTTCCCAATAGTCTGTCCTGAACCAGCTTACTGACTTCCCTTTCGCCATTCTCGATACGGCTCATAACACTTTGGTCGCAAATACCGTCACATACCACATTCATGGAGACATTATATTTCCTGCGCAACTCCGTTAGATATTTACCGAATTCATAACTATCATATACCACACCAAGCCACCTCTTAACTGCGAACTGATATATACATTATACCACAATAAAAAAACAAAGACTACATACCAGACAGGTAGATAGTCTTTGTTAAACCAACTCGTTAGTTAAATCTTTATTAAGCTGGAATTAAATTTTACTTTTAGTCCATATACTACGTTATATGTGCCGCTTTAAAGCCATAATTTTTCTAAATTTACACACTATATAAGCCTACTTACGCATATTCTAACTTTACACACTTATATAAGCCTACTCACGCATATTCTAACTTTACACACTTATATAATCTTACTCACGCATATAGCCTTTTTCTCTTATGACATCAATTACGCTCTCAACGTACTTTGCACAGATCTCATCTGTCTCGGCCTCGACCATTACACGGACAAGAGGCTCCGTTCCCGATTCACGCACAAGAATACGTCCCGAATCACCTAAGCTGTCCGCTACAGCCTTAACTGCTGCCTGAACATCCGCATCATCCTGTGCGGCACGCTTATCTGTAACCCTTGCATTCCTGAGAACCTGCGGATAGATTGAGAGACCCTCGCAGAGCTCGCTCATCTTCTTCTTTTTTGCCATCATGACTTCCATCATCTTAAGGCTGGTGAGAATACCGTCGCCTGTTGAGGCATACCTGGAGAAAATGATGTGTCCCGACTGCTCCCCGCCGATTCGGCATCCGTTCTCACACATATACTCGTATACATATTTGTCACCTACAGCAGTCTTGGCATAACCTATTCCCTGCTCATCGAATGCCTTATACAGACCGAAGTTGGACATTACAGTAGTTACAACTGTATTGTTCTCAAGCTTGCCCCTCTCCTTCATATACCTTCCATATATGTAGAGGATGTGGTCACCTGTGATAACATTTCCCTTCTCATCGACACAGAGACATCTGTCCGCATCGCCATCATAGGCAAAGCCCACGTCAAGTCCATTCTCAACCACTAACCTCTGAAGTCCCTCTATATGTGTTGAACCTGCGTTCATATTGATGTTGGTGCCGTCCGGATTGGCATTTATGACATAAGTCCTGGCACCTAGTGCGTCAAAAACGGATTTTGCAATATTCCATGCACTTCCATTGGCGCAGTCAAGCCCCACCTTCATGCCCTTGAACGAATATATGCCCAACGATATGAGATAGCCCATATATCTGTTGCGTCCCGATACATAGTCAACCGTACAGCCTATTCTGTCCTTGTGCGCATAAGGAATCTCCTCATAATGCTCGCCGAACACCTCAAGTCTTCCGTCGATATATGCCTCGACAAGCTCTATGGTCTTTTCATCCATCTTCTCGCCCTGTCCGTTGATAAGCTTGATTCCGTTGTCATAGTACGGATTGTGGCTTGCCGATATCATTATTCCACAGTCAAAGTTGTCCGTCCTTGCCACATAAGCAACAGATGGTGTTGTTGTGACATGAAGCAGGTACGCATCCGCGCCTGAGGCAACAAGACCGCCTACCAATGAATACTCAAACATATAGCTCGAACGTCTTGTATCCTTTCCGATTACTATCCTAGCAGGAGTATCATCCCCATTCCTCTTCTTGAGTTCACCATAATACCATCCAAGGAATCTTCCCACCTTGAATGCATGGTCTGCTGTAAGATTTACATTTGCTTCACCACGAAAACCATCCGTACCAAAATATTTTCCCATAATAATCTCCATTCTGCTTTTAATATAGTTTTAAGCCATCGGGATATTGTCCAATATAATCCTCGCTTAACATTTACAAGCGCCGACCTAATATATATATGCCGGTAATTATGTGAATATAAATCAATTTTTTTACTATGTAAGCCAATTTCCCAACTCACAACAATGTATCCATATTTTAGAATCAAAAATGTGCGCCTTGATTATATCAAAACGCACATTCTTTGTAAATATAAAACTTATTTTTTAAACATTTCTCATACACCATTATTTTCCTAGATTGTGCCATTCATGCAAAACAGCTTCTACCTGTGCAATTAGCTGCTCCTTATTGGGAATATAAGAAACATAGCGCGAAGCAAAGATATTGTTGGATAAACCGCCAAGAGCATATTCAGCAGCTACACTATCTTTGTCCGTACAAAGAATAATACCAATTGGCGGATTATCATGTTCATCATTTACTTCTGCAGCATAATAGTTCAGATACATATTAAGCTGCCCGGCAGCTTCCGGTGTGAGCTTAGTTGTCTTTAACTCAATCAGCACATACGCCCGGAGAATTTTATTGTAGAAAACCATATCCACATAGTAGTGGGTATTGTTAAGTGTAATACGCTGCTGCGTTCCTACAAACATAAACCCGCGTCCTAATTCCAACAGAAATTTCTCAATTTGTGTGACCAATGCTTTTTCAAGGTCGCTTTCAAGCATTGGCTTGCTCTCCGGCACACCCAGAAATTCAAATACATACGGGTCTTTGATAATATCCAGCGGAGTAGCCATTTCAATTCCCTTTTCTGCAAGAGCAAGAACTGTTTCCTTGTTTGTCTTTCCCTCTGAGAGTAACAATCGTTCATAGAGGGACGTGGAAATCTGCCGCTTTAATTCGCGTATCGACCACCCGGAGTTGATGGTCTCTTTTTCATAAAAGCTGCGTTTGTCCGGGTCTGAAATCGTCAACAGCTCACAATAATGCGACCAACTCAATTTTCCAGACACTGTCTGGAATTTTTGATGCTGCATATAGAACAGGCGCATATTGTAGAGATTAGAAACGGAAAAACCCTTCCCAAATTCATCTGTCAATTTTTTCGAAAGCTCCTTTAAAGTCTGCTTTCCATAATCTGCCCTGTCTTTATTTTCCTGTTCATGCTCAACAATAATCTTTCCTACGTTCCAATAAGTAGACAGCAATTCTGTATTTACTTGTACCGCCACACGTTGGCGTGCATTTAATAATAATTCTCTGATTTCATTCATCATAGAATCAGTATGTGTCAAATCACTCAATTTTAACACCCCTTTCAAGCTGGAGTACAATAAGTATAACACAAAAACTTTTCCTCTTCCATATTGATAAAATTATTCCCGCGTTGCTTTCTCATTATATTCCGGCTCTTTGCCCTGCCGCAAAATGTCACGTAAAGGACGCGATAATAAAAATCTTATTCTACGGACAGGACAGATGAAAGGCAAGTAAATGCCGGAGAAAGCAGAAGTCTATTCATATAAAATATAAAGCAAAAATGCCGAAAAGCCTTGAAACATAAGGCTTTTCGGCATTTATCTTTTAAGAAGATATTTATTTTTATATATTATCTCTCAGCTCTCATAGGGTTATTGAGAAAATCCTCATAGGAAAGCCTTATTCCTTCTTCAAGCTCCGTCTTGTATGTCCAGCCAAGCTTAGCTGCCTTTGACACATTGAGAAGCTTTCTCGGAGTACCGTTAGGCTTGGAGGCATCCCAGCGAATCTCACCTGTGTAACCGATAACCTTGGCTACAAGCTCTGTGAGCTCCTTGATTGTAAGCTCCTTGCCTGTTCCGGCATTGACTGTCTCGTCACCGCTGTAGTTATTCATAAGGAATACGCACAGGTTGGCAAGGTCATCAACATAGAGGAACTCTCTGAGCGGACTTCCGTCTCCCCAGCAGGTAACATAAGGGAGATTCTGCTCCTTCGCCTCGTGGAATCTTCTGATAAGTGCAGGAAGAACGTGGCTGTGTGTAGGATGATAATTGTCATTCGGACCATAGAGGTTAGTAGGCATTACAGAAATATAGTCTGTTCCGTACTGCTTGTTGAGGAACTCACAGTACTTAAGACCTGATATCTTGGCAAGAGCATACGCCTCGTTGGTTTTCTCAAGCTCAGATGTGAGAAGGCAGCTCTCAGGCATAGGCTGTGGTGCCATTCTTGGATAAATACATGATGAGCCAAGGAACTCCAGCTTCTTACAGCCGTTCTGCCATGCGGAATGAATAACATTCATCTCAAGGGTCATGTTGTAGTACATGAAATCGGCAAGTGCCTCCTGATTAGCAACGATGCCGCCAACCTTTGCAGCTGCCAGGAATACATACTCCGGCTTCTCCTCTGCGAAGAACTTCTCAACGTCCTCCTGCCTGCACAGGTCAAGCTCCTTGTGCGTCCTTGTAATAATGTTCTCATAGCCCTGTCTTTTTAATTCTCTTACTATTGCCGAACCAACCATTCCGCGATGTCCGGCAACATATATCTTCGCATTCTTTTCCATCATAACTTTCTTTTCCTCACAATCTACGCTGGGACAGGGGTCTGACCCCATGTCCCGTATTTGCTGTTTTATTTGAGAAGAGCCTTCTCGCGCTTAGCAAGCTCTCGGTCATGCTCTGCCATAATCTTTACAAGCTCCTCGTATGAGGTCTTCTGTGGATTCCAGCCAAGAACGGTCTTAGCCTTGGCAGGATTGCCCCAGAGGTTATCTACATCTGTAGGACGGAACCACTGTGGGTTGACACATACAAGCAGCTTGCCTGTGGCTGCGTCATAACCCTTCTCGTCAACACCTGTTCCCTCCCAGCGAATAGTAATTCCATTAGAAGCGAATGCCTTCTCCGTGAAATCTCTTACTGTGTGCTGCTCACCTGTCGCAATAACGAAGTCCTCAGGCTTCTCCTGCTGCATAATGAGCCACATGCACTCAACATAATCCTTTGCATAGCCCCAGTCTCTGAGTGAGTCAAGGTTGCCAAGCTCAAGATGATCCTGGATACCCTCTGCAATTCTTCCGGCTGCAAGTGTAATCTTTCTGGTAACGAAATTCTCACCGCGGCGCTCCGATTCATGGTTGAAAAGAATGCCGTTTACAGCGAACATGCCATAGGCCTCACGGTACTCCTTAATCATCCAGAAGCCATACTGCTTTGCGATAGCGTAAGGGCTGTATGGGTGGAAAGGTGTTGTCTCAGACTGAGGAACCTCCTCAACCTTTCCGTAAAGCTCGGAGGTGGAAGCCTGATATACTTTAGTTTTCTTTGTAAGGCCAAGTACTCTCACTGCCTCAAGCACGCGGAGCACACCTACAGCGTCAACATCACCTGTGTACTCAGGTGCATCGAAGGATACCTGTACATGTGACTGAGCTGCAAGATTATATATCTCATCCGGCTGTACCTCACCGATTATCTTGATAAGTGATATGGAGTCCGATAAATCTCCATCATGTAATGTTATGCTGCCGGCTCTCAAAAGATGATCAATTCTCGCTGTGTTTGATATGGAGGCACGTCTTGTTATACCATGTACCTCATAGCCCTTCTCAAGAAGGAACTCTGCCAAAAATGAACCGTCCTGTCCTGTAATTCCTGTAATTAAAGCCTTCTTCATCCAAATATCCTCTTCTTTCATATATTTTATATATCAGTTTATTAGGTTTCTTCACTTTTTCTAAAAGTTTATATCAAGTATATACTTAGTGTAACCGCATATATAGAGAAAAATTAGCACAATCTTGGTTTTCAATGATTCTCCCACGTTCTCTTGTACTCGCTCGGACTTATGCCCTCAAGCTTCTTAAAGCTCCTGCTGAAATAATTTGCGTCATTCATGCCTACCCTGCTGCCTATTTCGTCTATGCTAAGCTCCGTGAATCTCAGCATTTTTTTTGCCTGTGTTATTCTCTTAGAAAGAATGTACGCATTGATTGTCGTGCCATACGTTTCCTTGAATATTTTGCTCATATAAAATTTATCAATATAAAACGAAGCTGCCAGCGAATCAAGTGTTATCTTTTCCATATAATGCTCATCAAGAAAGGACTTTATCTCAACAAGCTCACGCCTCTTTTTACCGCCCGAGGCGTTCTCCGGATGCCATGACTGCTCCATGATGACAGCAAGCAGTTCATTTAAGAGCGCATTGAGCTTCATGTCCCTTATATAATCCTCAGAACCCGCTATATTGTACAGATTAGAAAAAATATTCTCATACCTTTCACCATTTTCGGGTGTGAACACCGGCAGACCGCCGCGCTCAATATACTTTTCATATATTGCCGGCATATTTTCGCCGTAAAAATGCACCCACTGGAGTGACCACACATCCGCCCCTGTGCTGTGGCTGTAGCTTCGCATACAGTCAATAAATGCACAATCCCCTTTTTTCATATCGTAGTGCCGGCCCTCGTATTCAATATACCCTGAACCGTCAAGCACCATCATGCACAGATACGATTGAAGGTTATCACGTCTCGATACATGCGGTCTGAGTGCCTTGAGCGAACCCGTCTCCTGCAGAAAAATCAGATTGCTCTTCGCAAAGCTGCTCGCCGTGTACAATATTCTTCTGGACGACACCGATGGTGACGGTGACTGAAAATACTCTTCCATAACTATACCTCCGCCGGAACAGGGGCGTGCTGGGACAGGGGTCTGGTCCCTGTCCCAGCACGCCCCTGTTCAAGATTATACTACAAACGCCCATGCTGCACAAGCGCTGGGACAGGGGTCTGACACCGGTGTCCCACAAGTGCACTGGGACACCGGTGTCAGACCCCTGTCCCAAAATACATGTTTATTTTTTTATATTATTATGGTAAAGTTATATTATAGTGACTTTATAAATCTACAGGAGATAAACTATGAATATTTTACTACAGATTGGACTAGGGCTGCTGCCCGGAACCGTGGGTGCCATATTCTTTTTGATAAAACGGCGTGCCATCGGATTTAAAAAAATACTTTTCACTCTCTTATTGACCATCGGATGTGGGACATCCATCTTCTTCGGTGCGTCCGGTTCACTTAAGGAAATTCAATCCCCTCACACGCTCTCACAAAAAGAATTAATTGAATTTGCTTATGCCCTATATTCGGAAGGCGCGTACACACAGCTTGACGAAGTTATCGACCAGTATAGCAGGCAGTACGGCTATGACGACAACTGTCGACTTATATATGCCCGCGTTGCCATGTCCGAAGCCGACTATGAGCGCGCCGCGGCTCTATATGATTACCTGTGCAACAACTCTTCCCTTGTGAGTGCTGAGGACAATGAAGTGGTCTTTGCCAGAAGCAAAGCCTCCGCAAGCGTCTCCGACCTTATCACAATCAACTACCTCACCCAATCCGATGCCGCACTTGAGGACTACGGCTACACGCAGGACTCTTATGAGACAATAAGCAGTATAATCTCGCAGACCTCCGATGACGTATCCCGGAATATTTTCAAAAATATTGAAAAAAATTACCCTATTTCAGCTTCGGCATCCGATTATGCACGTATGATTGTTGAGCTTGACCAGCTCACGGTTGAGCCGGGCGACGAAGATAATAAGAAAATTCTTTCGGACTACAAGGACGGCTTCAAGGAGATCGAAAAGGAACACCCTGAGTATCTCACCCTTCCTCCCGTGCAGAATGCAAGAATCAAGACATACATTATGAGCGAAGATTACTCCGGCTTCGTAAAAAGTCTCGACGGCAGCTCCTCCTATCAGGAGCTTATGGTCGCATCCGAACTGTACATGGATGATTTAGTGTCAAAATCAAATTTTTCCGATGAATTCAGGAAGCTCAATCCATCCCAGACCAGACTGTTAAAGCAAGCACTGTCAAAGATTTATCAAAATGCCGGAAGCGGTCTTAACAAACAGGAACGTAAACAGTTAAAGGCACGCGTCAATGCACTCACCTCACAGCTTGGCGATATCGTCCTGCTCACAATCAAGGATGAGCTTGTGTCCGAAAACAGCTCCGTAGACAGCACCGACACCTCCAAGGTTCTTTTGCAGGCTGCCAAGATTGACAACTATTTTGGAAATGAGACATCCGCCCAGACCTATATACAGGCGGCACTCAACACATCCCAAAACTCTGACGACAAGAAATATTCGTCTGCCATGCTCAGCCTTATGTCCGTAATCGACAACACTGAGGTGTCTGATGAGATAAAAAATGTCCCTAAATATGTGGGAACAGCCCTCGACCACTCGCTTCCGGTAAGGGTTGAGCCATACATAGCAGCAGCAAAAGCGGCAAACAGTACCACAAGTGATTCTGATGAGTCACAGCCCGATTTTTCACAAACGGCAATAAATTATGTAAGCCGCGTGAAAAGTTCAATATTCATAGGCTCCATCGACAGCTCTGAATTTGAAAATATAACTGCAAGAGTGCAGATTGACTGCGACATCAAGGATATTGATGAATTGAAAACTGCCCTGAAGATTTATGACTGCAACAAAGAAATAATAGATTACGAACTCAAAAAGATAGATTTTAAGACCTCCTATGTCCTCCTTCTGTGCGACGTGTCCGGCAGCATGGGCGGAAGCATTGAGGATTTAAGAAACGCCGTCACAACCTTCATCAACGAAAAAAATTCAGATGAGAACCTCGCCGTTGCAACCTTCAGCAACGCGGTCGGAACCTTCATGGATTTCAACACCCCGGATGATGACCTTGTTTCCCTTGCACAGTCAATGTACGCGGAAGGCGGCACTGAAATGTTTTCCGCCGCTGAGTACTGCCTGAATCAATTTACAGCCGCCAAGGATGAGAATAATGTCCTCATACTGATGACGGACGGACAAGACAATTTCCCTCATTCATACAGTGAAATATATGAAACCCTTGGAACTCTGGCGTCACAAAATAACGTCACAATATATACCATGGGACTTGGCAGCGATGTGGACACCTCATATCTTAACACAATTGCCGGAAGCGGAAACGGCGAATTTGTATATGTTTCCGACAGTGCAAGCCTTACCGCCTTCTATGACATGCTCCATTCACAGATGTACAGCCAGTATGAGCTGACCTACAAGGCGCTTGATACAACCACCGGTTCAGGGCGAACACTTGAGGTCGCACTTCCGTCAAAGAATCTCCGTGATATCAAGACTTATTCTGTCGGAAGGAAGGATGAGGAAGGAGCGGATATCACAGAAAACAACGCAGAAAAAACGCTCACAGTGAGCGATATGCTCATTTTCGGCCTAGCACCGTATACCATAAACAAACCTTCCGTGCCACAGGACATCCCTGTCAAACTCAAAGGAAACGGTTTTAGCAAGGATTACGAAATATCAATCAAGCTATCCGGAGAGACCTCATATACGCTCACTGCCACATATGAAAATGAACAGACATATAACGTAATCGTCCCTTCCAACATCGCTATCGGGACATACAATGTGGAAATTGTCATCAACGGCAATAAAAAATATATACCGAATGGCTTCCAGGTTTTCGATCACAGTGCATTTAAAACCACATTCGGCAAATACGTCTTTACGTCGATGGAGAAAAACGTCGACGGAACAACCACCATACTGAACGGAAATGTCACACTCAACGACTGGCTCCACTTCAAGGGACATATTGAACTCAGAGGTGATTTGGAAAACGATGGCTCCATCATTGTATATGACAGTTCAGGTTCGTATGTATCCTTCGACCCGGTAGAAGCCACCGGCTTCGCAAAATACCTCGCCAATCAGGGAACCGTTACTAACCTGCCAAAGCTTGACCGCTTCACACTTTACAATGACACCAACGCAAAAGCGGACGAATCGGACTACCTCGTTGATGATATAAGCACCGGTTCCTTGAGCCTGTTACACCTTGTAACATTTGATAATATCAATATAAGGCTTTATCCTAACCATATAGGCATATATCACTCCAGTGGTGAGCTTGAACTGCCCGGAATGAAAAAATGGCTGGATATGGATGACAAAAAAGCATTTGAATTTGACTTTGGAAATATATCAATAGACAGTAAAAATGTAGGAATAAAATTTTCAACCAAACTGCAAAATGACCAGGACAAGCTGTCATTTACCTCCATAAAAGGCAGGTTTTTTAACAATGCCGTGCATTTTAACGGTCACCTTTCGGTGGATGTTGACACCTACAAGAACGAATACAGCGTCGGCGGATTGGTCCGCTTTGCCATGCTGGCAAGGCAGTCCGGCTTCGGTGCCAAGGTCACCGTCAAACAGACGACAGTAAAGGATAACAAAACCGGCAAGGAAAATACGAAGCTTGTTGCCGATTCGGTTGAGTTGAGCGTGGAACCCGGAGTACCTATAAAGCTCCCTACAGTGCTTCCTGTTACAATCAAGAAATTCTCCGGCTCCGCCTCAGACATCAAGAGCTGTGTTGAAAACAATGATTTCTGGAAGATTAACCTCACAGGAAAATTCTCGCTGTCATGCGGTGACTTAAAAGAGGATTTCCCTAAGATAGCCTCAATAACCGGAATCAACAGCGTATTTGAAATGCCGGACACCACTTTCTCACTTAAATTTTCTCCATTTAAAATAAGTGCGGAAGCTAAATTCAACATCCTGGATGATATCACGATTGCCAAGACAACCCTTCAGGTCGGAGTATTCAATTATACCAATTCCGTGCTTGGACTTAACTCCGAAGAGGTGAAGGGGTTATCGGCAAGTGTTTCGACCGGGCTCACATGGCAAAGCAAGAAAAAGAATGTTTATGCGGACGTATCCGGAAAAATTGAATTTGATGGACATACCGAATTTATCGGCATTGTCTATGACGGCACAGCAAAATACGATATCAACTGGTGGCTGTTCAACTTTGAATCCAAAAAGGAGTCAACAGGCGCTCTCGGCTTCCATTTAACCAAAAAGGACAATGTAGAATTTATCCTGAAAGGCAATGAACAGGACAGCAAGGGCAAAAATAACGGTTTCTACTACTATATTGACAAAAACGGAGCCGGCAGCTCCAAGAGCGGAAAATTGAACTAATATGACAAAGGAGAACAATATGAAAAATAAAAAATCATTCCTGTTATTTTTATTTGCTATCATAATATGCGTGTTTGCGGCACTTCCTGTCTCCGCCGCTTCAAAGCAGGCACAGATTTTTTACGCTTATTCAGAACAGGACGTTGTAATCTTATTCAGCTTCGACAAAGAAGTTGTGGATATTACATTCATATCCCCATCAGGAGATAAATACACAAAGGCGGACACCGAAAAGATAGACTACGCTCAGGGCGAATTGTGGGCAACCTACCGCGTAAAATCCGCTGAACAAGGTCAATGGTATGTCGAATATGACCTTAAGAGTAACTCAGGAATAGATTATTCCATTATTGATGAAAATACCGGAATATGGATTCAATATCTCGACGCAAGCGTACAGGAGAATAATTCGCTTCTGGTTGAATTTGAAGCGGACAGTGACAGCCGCAAAGCCTACTACGATTATACACTGTACGCCATAAACTCATTCGATTCCAACGATTACAGCATGATAGCCCGCGGCTTCACCATGCCGAATGAGGCTTACTCATGCTCAGTTGACATATCCGCTCTTCCTAGCGGCACATACTATCTGCGGCTTGAAGCCTATTACTATGAGGGCGATGCGGAGATTTTCGATTCATTTTCCTCGGAAAACTTTGTGTGGAATAACACGATTGAACCTATAGCAATGGAAAACTTCGATATCACTATCGACTTCACAGAAGGCATATCTACAATGGACTGGTCCGATTATGCGAAATGGTCCGATGAAAAATATTATGTGACTGCCTCATGCGGCGATGAAGTCCTCTTTGATGCAGAGCTTGAAAAAGACACCAAGACAATGCAGATTGCCTTTCCAAAGGACGCCGATTCTGTTGAGTTTACCATAAAAACAATGATAAACGGAATATGGTCAGCAAAAACTATCCGGAAAATAGATTTTACAAAGGAATACCTGTACACTCCTGTCGGCGCTGTTGTTGGATACGGCAGTGGGCAGATTGAACTCAGGTACAAGACAACCAATCCTGCCCAAATACATGTAAACCTGAATGGAAATGAGGGCAGCTTCCCGGTTGAAAACGGTGGCTCATTGTTTTTTGATGCCGATTCCGATATAAACACCGTATATGCCTCCTTTTCAGCCGATGAGCATACCACATACATCATTGATACGGAAGTGTACTTAGACAAGTACCCTCCAACCATCACTCTGATAGATGACATTGACGGAAAAACCTTTTACACAGACTCTGCGGTGATACTCGGAAGCGTATCCGACGCTGTCCGGCTTACCATCAATCAGACTGAAACTGAGCTTGCCGACAGCACGTTCTCATACACCGCCAACCTTAACATCGGCGAAAATATCTTTGAAATAGAGGCCTATGATGTAAACAACAATGCCTCCAAGATGCTTGTCACCCTTTACCGGGTACCGGCAGACGGAAAATCCGGTGCTTTTTCCGCTACATGGAAAACCTATATTCCGTTATTCGCTGCACTTACTGCCAGCATCATCATATTCATTCTATGTGCCGTGTTCATGAAGAAAAATGCTTCAACTGCAGGAAAATCAAAGCATACTCAGGTCTATCTGATTTTCTTTGACATAATTGCCGGATGTTCAGATGCAATATGTATATGGCAGTTCATCAAACGATACCTTTTCAGTAGCTCACGTGCGTTTCTTGACTTCGCCGAGACCTCAATGGTCAATGCAGCCAACTACCTCATGCTTCAGAAGGTCTTCGGAATTGCTGCTGCAATACTGTCAATACTATTCATCATCCTGTTGCTGATGGCAATTATAGTATTAAAAAAGAAAAAGAAAAAAGAAGAGCCTGCATAAGCATATAAGTGTTATGAAGCTGACAGAAAAGCTCTCGCAAGGAATACCTACGAGAGCTTTTCTTATTTGTGGACAGGTGAGAGCTCCCTGACCGCCTACTCAAAAGCCGTCCATAAAGAATCGCACAAATCCAGCGCAGAGAGTATAACTGCATCCATGTCATAATACTTGTACTCTCCAAGCCTTCCCCCAAATATCACATTAGGCTCCGCCTGCGCAAGCTTACTGTACTGTGCATACAATTCGTTATTTTTTGCATCGTTTACCGGATAATACGGCTCATCCCCCGGCTTCCATTCTGAGGAATATTCACGGCTTATTATGGTCTTAGGCAGGTCGTTTCCCTTCTCATCCTTGCCGAACTCAAACCACTTGTGTTCTATTATACGTGTCCACGGCGTCTCCCTGTCTGTATAATTGACTGCCGCATTTCCCTGAAAATTAGGTATATCCAGAAGCTCATTCTCGAATCTCACAGAGCGATACTCAAGATGTCCCAGACTATAATTAAAATAAGCATCTATCTGCCCCGTATAGATAACCTTATCTGCAATAGCATCAAGCTCTGCCTTATTTTCAAGATAATCCGTGTTAAGCCTTACCTCTACTCCATCTAAGAGGTTCTCAACCAGCTTCGTATAACCACCCACCGGTATTCCCTGATATAGCGCATTAAAATAATTGTTATCAAATGTAAAGCGCACGGGAAGTCTCTTGATAATGAAGGCTGGCAGCTCCTTGCAGGCACGCCCCCACTGTTTCTCAGTATAACCCTTTATCAGCTTCTCATATATGTCACGGCCGACCAAGGATATTGCCTGCTCCTCAAGATTTGCAGGCTCCCCCTTAATCTCTCCACGCTGCTCATCAATCTTAGCCATCGCCTCCTCAGGAGCCACAACCCCCCACATCTTATTGAATGTGTACATATTAAACGGAAGCGAATAAAGCTCACCATGGTAATTGGCAACCGGGCTGTTGGTAAAACGGTTGAACTGTGCAAACCCGGTAATATACTCCCATACTCTCCTGTTATTTGTGTGAAAAATATGTGCGCCATACTTGTGCACATTGATTCCTTCTATCTTCTCCGTATATACATTTCCTGCAATATTCGGTCTCCTCTCCACAACAAGAACCGACCTGCCTCTGGCATTCGCTTCATGCGCAAACACCGCGCCATATAATCCCGCACCAACCACCAAATAATCGTACTTCATTGCCTTCTCCTTGCTAATATATTTCCTTTGGGACAGGGGTCTGGTCCCTGTCCCAAAGCCAATGCTTTAATATTAACATTGCCTCCGATATATGGCAATAATATGTTTAAATACTCTTTCCGGTAAATATAATGTTTTTTCGCTCAATTCATGTTATGTTAATCAAAAACTTTAAGGAGACAAACATATCATGAACAGTATATCAACACTTATCACCGAATATTTAGATTCCTGCCGCACACAAAAATGCTTAGACGAAAAGACCCTCAAGGCATATCGCATAGACCTGCGCCAATTCTCAGATTTTATATCCGATTCCACCCAAATCGAAGTCATAACCGACATCACCTCTGAAATTCTTGAAAGCTATATAAGCAGGCTCCATGCCGAATACAAACCAAAGACCGCCAAACGCAAAATTGCCTCTATTAAGGCTCTATTCCACTATTGTGAATACAAGGATCTGATAGACCGCAACCCATTTTCAAAAATACATACTCGTTTTCGTGAACCGGTTATCCTCCCTAAAACCATCCCGCTCCACATAGTTGAGAGCTTTCTATCCACCATCTATACCCGGCGCTCCGAAGCAGGCACCGCCTACCAACGGCGAAACGCTCTCCGCGATGCCGCCGTAATTGAGCTGCTGTTCTCCTCCGGCATAAGAATAAGTGAGCTATGCAATCTCAAAAATGACAATGTAAATCTCATCGACGGAACCATCCTCATATACGGAAAAGGCGACAAGGAGCGCTACATACAGCTTGCCTCAGATGACGTTATCCACATTCTCGATGAATACCGCCGCAGCTTTTCCACCGAAATATCCTCCTCTGCACATTTTTTTGTGAATCAGTCCGGCGCTCCCCTGTCCGACCAGTCCGTTCGCCGCATGATTAAGAAATACTGCTCCCTCGCCGCCATTGACCTGCACATCACCCCGCACATGTTCCGCCACACCTTCGCCACCAGCCTTCTGGAAGCCGATGTCGACATCCGCTACATTCAGGAAATGCTCGGACACAGCTCGATTAACGTCACACAGATTTATACACATGTCGCGGTGGGGAAGCAGAGAGATATATTGAGGAATAAACACCCGAGGAAGGGGTTTAGGGTGGGAAAAGAAAATGATGGATAATATAAGATTATCCATCATTCACTCCCCATACTTCCCCTTCAAATACTCCGCCACATCGTCAATCTCAGGGAAAAGGGTGGCTCTGTTGATTGAAAGTGTATCCAGTTCTTTTAATATTGTCTCCTTGTCCTTAATCACAAGAACCAGCTGCTTTCCCTCGGTATCTCTACAGCGAAGGCTGTCCAGATTGTCGCTGTCGCCGCCATCACCGGTAAGACCGCATATTATGAATGAACCATCCTGCTTCATAATACGCTGATTGTTTCGTATCGGTGTCACAAATACATGTCCGGTTATGTCTGATTTCCTGATTCGCGGTTCAAATGCAGGATTTCTTGATTTGACTTCACTTGCCAGCTTTCCGGCAAGCTCCTGATATTCTGCGTCCTCCGCTTCAGGCAGTCCATTCATACATAATCGGTACAACTGTGCCTGTTCACGATAATTGAGCGTCGGAAGTGCCGCAAGCAATGCTGCCGTATCGCTCTTTGCATATCGCACATGATCTTGCCCTGTTGTGAGCACAATTACCTCCCCTATGTGCTCTCTATTGCTGCAACATGCAAAATAAAGTGCAACCAGCGGATTCTCTGTTATGTCAAGCAGCCGCGTTGGCAGGCCATAATGCTGCATTTCAACCAGATACTCCAAGTGGGTCTGACAGTGGGTAAAATTCTGCGCACATCTGACAAGCAGCTCCTGATACATTATACTTTCATTCGTGAACCAGCTCCGCTTTCTCTTTATTCCGGGAACAAGGGCATAGTCAAGCAGTGAATGTCCTCGATAAAATAATGTTTCATCTGAATTTTCCTCTTTGAGTGAAAAAGTATATTGTGCGTACTCCTCAACCGAATTTATAATTTCAACATGGCAAGAATGAGCATTGTACACTATCTCATCAGCAACCACGAACTCTGCATCATAACGGTCAACATATCTTGTGTTTTTAAAGAAGCCTGTGAGCAATATCCTGAGATAATTTCGTTTAATCGACGTCTTTGTGACAAAACGATATGGAAGGAACAGCCAGAATATCAATGCCTTCTCCTCCTCAATATCAAGTGCCGAAGCATGTCCAAGCACCGTATCCAGATACTCGAGCATAACCTCCATGTCCTCCGAAGGAATACAGGATTTTACAAACAGCTTTTGGACTTTTGAACCGGGCAATTTTGTATAATAGACATTTTTATTAAGTCCATATCTCCCCGCCCTCAGTATGTAGCCGGCATCCGCATATCCATGCTGTAAAATTCTTTTTCCGAATACATCATATATGGCATCAATAATATATTCATGCCCACTGTGTGCATACGCCAACAACCTTTCCACATCTGAAAATAGCTTTTGTTCTGTTTCTTCCATGCTCATCCAGTCCCCATTCCACAATCATGCATTATCGTGCGTTGAATTTTATATGCATTTATATCATTTTACTACATTATTTTCAATCTGTAACCTGCCAGAGTTGTCATATATCTTATATGAAACTTATTTTTCTTTAAAAGTAAGTAAATGCCATATATGATACCGTTATGATGTAAAAATATGCCATCTCCATAATCCGGAAATGGCATAGCTTAGCCGCTGGGACAGGGGTCAGACCCCGTGTCCCAGCATTGGGACATGGGGTCTGACCCCTGTCCCAAGTGTTATTCTACTGTAACGCTCTTAGCCAGATTCCTTGGCTTGTCAACATCCAGTCCCTTAGCCACCGATACATAGTAGCCAAGAAGCTGGAGCGGTATAACCGCAAGCGACGCTGTAAAATGGGCATCTGTCTTAGGAATGTATACCGTGAAATCACAGGTATCCTCTGTCTCGTAGTTGCCGTAGGTTGTAAGACCCATAAGGTACGCGCCACGGCTCTTGCACTCAACCATGTTGCTCACTGTCTTTTCGTAGAGAGCATCCTGTGTGAGAGTTCCTATTACAAGAGTTCCGTCCTCGATAAGACTGATTGTGCCGTGCTTAAGCTCGCCGGCAGCATAGGCCTCACTGTGGATGTAAGAAATCTCCTTGAGCTTCAGGCTTCCCTCAAGACTCACCGCATAGTCGATACCGCGTCCGATGAAGAAGGTATCCCGCATGGTCGCCTGCTTAGCGGCAAACCACTGGATACGTTCCTTGTCATCAAGAATCCTGGTAACCTTATCAGGAAGTGTCTCAAGCTCCGCAAGCATATCTGCACACTGCGCCTCTGTCAGCTCACCGCGAACTTTAGCGAACTGGATTGCGAGACAGTAGGAGGCAATAAGCTGTGTGCTGTATGCCTTTGTTGTGGCAACCGCAATCTCCGGACCGGCAAGGGTATAGAACACACTGTCCGCCTCGCGCGCAATGGAGCTGCCGATGACATTTACAATGGCAAGTGTCTTGACGCCCTTCTCCTTTGCAAGACGAAGCGCCGCAAGGCTGTCTGCCGTCTCGCCCGACTGGCTGATGATGATAACCAGATCATCACTCTTAAGAATCGGCTTGCGGTACCTGAACTCTGAAGCCACATCAACCCTCACCGGAATCTTGGCAAGATCCTCCATGACATACTGCGCAACAACGCCGACATGGTACGCCGAACCACATGCAACTATATAAATCTGTGAAATTTTCTTAATATCGTCATCCGCAAGACCAACGGATGATAAATCAAGAGTTCCGTCCTTGTAAACAGAATGAAGTGTATCCGCTATCGCACGCGGCTGTTCATGGATTTCCTTTATCATAAAGTGCTCATAGCCCGCCTTCTCAGCTGCCTCAGCATCCCACTTAATCTCAACAGACTCCTTTTCAATCTCATCGCCATCGAGATTGTAGAAGGTAATTTGTCCATTTTTAAGACGAGCCATCTCCAGATTGCCGATATAATATACATTTCTCGTATACTTTAATATTGCCGGAACATCTGAGGCAACATAAGCCTCACCATCACTCACACCAAGAACCATCGGGCTGTCTTTTCTTGCTGCATAGATTTCTCCCGGGTAATCCTTGAACATAAATGCAAACGCATAAGAACCGCGGATACGCACCATCGCATGGTTAATCGCATCCACAGGAGTGTGCTCATACTTCTTGTAGTAGTAATCAACAAGCTTTACCGCAACTTCGGTATCTGTCGATGAATAGAAGGAATAACCGTTCTTGACAAGCTTTTCCTTAAGCTCCTGATAATTCTCTATAATACCATTATGTACACCAACAACATTTCCATCATCCGCCATATGAGGGTGTGCATTGACCTCCGATGGCTCACCATGGGTTGCCCATCTTGTATGACCTATGCCGCAGGTACCATACACTGCATTTCCTCCATCCGTTTTCTCGTAAAGAGCCTTAAGCCTGCCCTTTGCCTTGACTATCTGGTACTCTCCATCTCCATCACGGACAGCCATACCCGCTGAATCGTAACCACGATACTCAAGCTTAGAAAGACCATCCAGTATAATCGGTGCAGCCTGATGCTCACCCGTAAAACCTACTATTCCGCACATACATTTTCACCTCGCAAAAATTCAATCATATACTCACATGTTTATAACCAATAGGCTGTATCACCTTACAAATTATAATCTGCGTTTAACTATATCATATTTAAATCTTTTGAACAATATGGCAATGACTCATTTTTCAATTTCTATGAGCAATAACTCATTTTTCAATTTCATGTAATGATATGATAAGGCAAATAATATTTTTCCAATTATTTAAAATTGCTGACAGGCTTAAGAAGCACTTTTTATTTCAGGTAGAGAACATCTTTATCTTCTCTTTCTTAAAAATATAAATGCCCCCATCAGGAATGTGCCAACAACAGCCCATGCCTTTATCTGAATTTTCCCTCCGGTACTCGGAGAGATATGGACAATACCATCCTCGGTACCGTTCCCATCAGCGCTTATTGTTTCCGTGGAACCTCCGGCCAAATTACCGTTCGATTCTGACTCACCACCTATTGCTGCAGTGCTGCTCGGCTGCTCCTCACTGCCTGACTGCTCCTCACTGCTTGGCTGCTCCTCGCTGCTCGACTGCTCCTCACTGCTTGGCTGCTCCTCGCTGCTTGACTGCTCCTCGCTGCCTGACTGCTCCTCGCTGCTTGACTGCTCCTCGCTGCCCGACTGCTCCTCGCTGCTTGACTGCTCCTCGCTGCTTGACTGCTCCTCACTGCTTGACTGCTCCTCGCTGCTTGACTGCTCCTCACTGCTTGACTGCTCCTCGCTGCTTGACTGCTCCTCGCTGCTTGACTGCTCCTCACTGCTTGACTGCTCCTCGCTGCTTGACTGCTCCTCACTGCTTGACTGCTCCTCGCTGCTTGACTGCTCCTCGCTGCTTGACTGCTCCTCGCTGCTTGACTGCTCCTC